>Ga0208274_1001611_pt1 | contig 10232 bp, 8 predicted proteins | sample ETNtaG_22_FD_185755 | JGI IMG/M metagenome (GOLD analysis project Ga0208274, IMG submission 185755) | Marine microbial and viral communities from oxygen minimum zone, Eastern Pacific Ocean - ETNP201306SV43 (SPAdes) (version 2) | ecosystem: Environmental > Aquatic > Marine > Oceanic ... | reverse complement strand
CCATATCCGCTCCTTGAAGGCGCGAAGGAAATGCGCCCGCACGGTCGGGTCGTTGATCCTTCGGGCTTGGTCCCGCAGCTTCTGTTGCAAGGCGGCCCGCTGTTCCGGCGTTTTTACCGGTCCCGTTCCCGCCTCCATTCGCCACAGCATGTCGGACAGCGAAAGGGCGGAGGCGAACGTACTGTCCATGAATTGCCGAGGGTATCGTCGGCTGACGCCGTCGGGATCGTCGCCGGTATCCGTCCGCAGGAACGCAAACCTGAGACCATGTCCGGGCTTCAACAGCGGCAACGCCCGCTCGGCGGCGCGGACGGCGGCGCGTTGACCAGCCGCGTCGGGATCGAAACAAAGCACCGGTTCACGGACCAAACGCCACAGTTCGCCGATCTGATCCTCGGTCAGGGCCGTGCCCAAAGGGGCGACGGTTTCTTGGTATCCGGCTTGCGCCAGGGCGATGACGTCCATATAGCCCTCGGTGACGATCAACCGGCCGCTTTTTCTCGCCGCGGCTTTCGCTTGGGCCAGGCCGTAGAGCACCCGGCCTTTATGAAAAAGATCCGTTTCCGGCGAGTTGAGGTACTTGGCGCCCGTTTGCCGGGGCTCGCCGTTGCTCAAGATTCGCCCGCCGAAGGCAATGATCCGCCCGCCGGCATCGGTGATGGGAAACATCACCCGGCGGCGGAAACGGTCATACGGCGCGCGCCCCCCTTCATCGGGACGGACGATCAGCCCGGCGGCGCTCAACAGCTCATCGGAAATGCCGTCGCCGCTCAGCGCCGCCTTCAGCGCGCCACGCGCATCGGGCGCGAAACCCAGGCGGAACCGCTTGATGGTGTCGTCAGCCAGACCGCGGCCACGAAGATAGTCGCTAGCCGCCTTGCCCTCGGGCATGCGCAGCATTTTCTCGAAATAGGCGCAAGCCGCCTCCTGGATATCCAGGAGGGATTGGCGCCGGCGGTTCCGTTGGCGCTCCTCCGGAGTGTCGACGGGGACCTCCATTCCGGCCTCGGCGGCCAGATGCTGGACCGCTTCGGGGAAGGAGAGCCCGTCCATTTGCATGACGAAATCGAAGACGCCGCCGTGCGCGCCGCAGCCGAAGCAATGATAGAATCCCTTGTCCTCGTTGACCGTGAAGGACGGCGTCTTTTCCTTGTGAAAGGGGCAAAGGCCAATGTGTTCCCGGCCCTTCCTGGTCAGCCGGACACGCCGGGCGATGGTGCCCGCGAGTTCGAGGCGAGCGCGCAATTCATCAAGAAATTGAGGTGAAAACGCCATCTGCTCCGTCTCGGATATGACCCGTGTTCAAGCCTCGGTTGCCGGCCGGGGCGGAACCGCCGGACGTCAACCATATTAACCATGCCGCCGAACCGGGCCAATCGCGGATCGTCGAGGGATATCCCCCGGAGTGCCGGGCTATCCCCAGATCCCAGGACCGAAAAACGCCGCGTAAGGCACCTTGCCGGGGCGCTCGGCGGCTTCGCCAAGGCGCCGTTCAACTCAGCTGTTTCTTGACCACGGCGCTGGCCTTGGCGAAGTCCATGCGTCCGGTGTAGCGCTCCTTCAAGGCGGCCATGACCCGCCCCATGTCCTTGAGGGTTTTGCCTTTCTCTTCGATGATCACCGAGGTGATCGCATCGACCAGTTCGTCATCGGCGATTTGCTCGGGCAGGAATTGCTCGATGGTGGCGATTTCCTTCGTCTCGCGCTCGGCCAGATCGAGGCGGCCGCCTTTTTCGTACATTTCAATGCTTTCGCTACGCTGCTTGATCATCGATTGCAACAAGGCGAGAATCTCGTCATCGCCGATCCCTTCCAGGTTGCCTTTGGCGCGGGCGGCGATGTCGCGGTCCTTGAGCGCCGCCAGGATCAGCCGCAAGGCGGCAACCACCTCCTGGCTTTTGGCCAACATGGCGTCTTTCAAGGCGTCATCGATACGGTCGCGGAGCATGGAGCATCCATGGGAATTTTTCGGGAACCGCCGACGTTAGCGAAAAACAGCGCATAAGGCAAATTCTTGGAATAAAATAACCCATTGAAATATATAAATATTTTTATGAGAATGAAATCTTGACGGCGGCACGTCTTTTGCTTATGAAAACGTTCCAGCCAACATTTTGAAACTTATGCCCCATATCCGGGCGCCCGCCGGCGCGCGACCCCGTAATGGCGCCGGATGAATGCCGCCGCCGCGGCGCTCGCGCCAGCGCGAAAGCAGAGGATGCGCCGTTTGACGCCCGACCCCGCCGCTTCCCCCGCGCTGTTCGCCGCCAAACCATCCGGAGCCAACGCGGCGCTGGTATTGGCGGACGGATCGGTTTTTTGGGGGCGCGGCGCCGGAGCCCCCGGCGTGGCGGTCGGCGAGGTCTGCTTCAACACCGCCATTACCGGCTATCAAGAGACCCTCACCGATCCGTCCTACGCCGGGCAGATCATCACCTTCACCTTCCCGCACGTCGGCAACGTCGGCGTCAATGGGGAGGACATTGAAACAACGACTCCGGCCGTGCGCGGCTGCGTCTTGCGCGCCGATATCACCGGCCCGGCCAACTGGCGAGCCGCCGGGCACCTGGACGAATGGTTGAAATCCATGCATCTGGTCGCCGTCACCGGGATCGACACCCGCCGGCTGACCCGGCGCGTTCGCGACGGCGGCGCTCCCAACGGCGCTTTGGCGCACGCCGCCGGGGATGGCATCGATATCGAGGCCCTCGGCCGCATGGCCCGGTCCTGGCCGGGCCTCGAAGGCATGGACCTGGCGAAGGATGTCACCTGCGCCCGGACTTATGCCTGGGACGAGACCGAATGGTCATTGCGGGCCGGATATGGGCGCCAGGAGGCGCCGAGATTTCACGTCGTCGCCGTCGATTATGGCGCCAAACGCAATATCTTGAGGTGCCTGGCCTCCGCCGGTTGCCGGGTCACCGTGGTGCCGGCCGCGGCGATGGCCGAAGAGGTGCTGGCCTTGCAACCCGACGGCGTGTTCCTGTCGAACGGCCCCGGCGACCCTGCGGCGACGGGCGAGTACGCGGTGCCGATGATCGAAGGCGTGCTCGCCGGGGGCTTGCCGGTGTTCGGCATCTGTTTGGGCCACCAGATGCTGGCCCTGGCGCTGGGGGCGAAAACATCCAAGATGCACATGGGGCACAGGGGAGCCAATCAGCCGGTCAAGGACCTCGCCACCGGCAAGGTGGAGATCACCTCGCAGAACCACGGCTTCGTGGTCGACCGCGACAGCCTTCCCGACGGCGTCGTCGAGACCCATACCTCGCTGTTCGACGGGACCCTGGAGGGTCTGCGGGCCGAAGGCAAGCCGGTGTTCTCGGTCCAGTACCACCCCGAGGCCTCGCCGGGACCACAGGACAGTCATTACCTGTTCGAGCGATTCGTCGAGATGATGGAGGGGGGGAAGTGAATGCTGTTTAGTATCAAATTGAAGGGGCATAAAAAAAGGAACTTGCTAGAAATATTGCCCGGTCCCCTCAATAGCGGCGGATGATCTTGTCGTATTCGGCGTGGGAGCCGATCCAGAACCAGATCATCGTGTCGTCCCGCCGATACCCCAGGGCGCGCCAGCGGTGTCCGACGCGGATCGAGTAAAGGGGTTTGGCCGGGTGCACGCGCTTGAAATGGAGGCTAGGGTGCCGCTCGTTTCGTTGCCAGATCGTAAACGCTTCCTGGGCGAGTCTCCGTGCATCCGCCGGAAGCGCGCTGAAGCAGTCCCAGAACTGCTTCAGCGTTTCGGACTTCATTTCCCCCGGCGATCGAAATCAAGGGGAAACGTCTTTCCCGACTCGATCTCCTCCCGTACCTCGTCGGCCCAGCGGTCGAGCTGGTCCTGGGTTTCGGCGAACCTCCTCGCCCAGCGCGCCTCGTCGGCGATCTCATCGAGGATGATCGCGCCGAGGGCGTCCTGGTCCTCGGGTGGCAATTTGCGCGCCTGTTCGATGGCTTTGTCGAGCAGCTTGGTCATGGGGCGAAATATATTTCATACGCCGCCGGATTGCGAGCCCGCCCATGCCTAGGCGCGAAGACATAAGCTCCATCCTCATCGTCGGCGCCGGGCCCATCGTTATCGGCCAAGCCTGCGAGTTCGACTATTCCGGCGCCCAGGCCTGCAAGGCGCTTAAAGAAGAAGGCTACCGGGTGATCCTGGTCAATTCCAACCCGGCCACCATCATGACCGACCCCGGCTTGGCCGACGCCACTTACATCGAGCCGATCGAGCCCGAGCTCCTCGAGCGCGTCATCGAACACGAAAAACCCGATGCCTTGCTGCCGACCATGGGCGGGCAGACGGGGCTGAACGTGGCCATGGAACTGGCCAGGGCCGGAACTCTGGAAAAGTTCGGCGTCGAGATGATCGGCGCCGACGAGGACGTTATCGCCAAGGCCGAGGATCGCCAGCAGTTCCGCGACGCCATGACCCGCGTCGGCCTGGAATGCCCGTTAAGCCGATTGGTCAAGTCCATGGACGAGGCGCGCGGCAGCTTGCAAGCCCTCGGCCTGCCGCTGATCATCCGCCCGTCCTACACCCTGGGCGGCATCGGCGGCGGCATCGCCTACAACCGGGCAGAATTCGAGAACATTGTGGCGCATGGCCTTGCCGCCTCGCCGGTCGGCGAGGTTCTGGTCGAGGAATCGGTCCTCGGCTGGAAGGAATTCGAGATGGAGGTGGTCCGCGACCGAGCCGACAACTGCATCATCGTCTGCTCCATCGAGAACGTCGATCCCATGGGCGTGCATACCGGCGATTCCATCACCGTGGCGCCGGCCCTGACGCTGACCGACAAGGAATACCAGATCATGCGCAACGCTTCCGTTTCGGTGTTGCGTGAAATCGGCGTCGACACCGGCGGTTCCAACGTCCAGTTCGCGGTTGATCCCGACAATGGCCGCTTGCTCGTCATTGAGATGAATCCCCGGGTCTCCAGGTCTTCCGCCTTGGCCTCGAAGGCGACCGGCTTTCCCATCGCCAAGGTCGCCGCCAAACTGGCCGTCGGTTACACCCTGGATGAATTGATGAACGACATCACCGGCGTGACGCCGGCCTCGTTCGAGCCGACCATCGATTACGTGGTCACCAAAATCCCCCGCTTCACCTTCGAAAAATTTCCCGGCACCAAGCCCGAGCTGACCACGTCGATGAAGTCGGTGGGCGAAGCCATGGCCATCGGCCGCACTTTCGCCGAATCCCTGCAAAAAGGCCTGCGATCGATGGAAACCGGGCTGACGGGCCTGAACGAGGTCGAAATTGAAGGCGCCAGGACGGACGGCGGCATCAACACCGAAGCCGTCCTTGCCGCCTTGTCCAAGCCTCGGCCCGAACGCATCCTGGTCATCGCCCAGGCCTTTCGCTTGGGAGTCGCTCCGCGCGATATTCAAGCGGCCTGCAAATACGATCCTTGGTTCCTGGACCAGATCAGGTCTCTGGTCAATGCCGAAGAGGAAATCCGGGGGCAAGGGCTTGCCGGCGATGCGTTGAATCTGCTGCGTTGGAAAAAACTCGGATTTTCCGACCAGCGGTTGGCCGAGCTTACCGGCCGGACGGAGGCGGAAGTGGCCTCGCGGCGCCGTCGTTTGGGTGTCCGTCCCGTCTATAAGCGGGTCGATACCTGCGCCGCCGAATTCCCGTCCAGGACCCCTTACATGTACTCGGCCTACGAAGGCGACGGGGTAAACCCGGCGGAATGCGAAGCCGATCCTTCCGATCGGCCGAAAGTGGTCATTCTGGGCGGCGGCCCCAACCGCATCGGTCAGGGCATCGAGTTCGACTATTGCTGCGTCCATGCCGCCTATGCCTTGAAAGAGGCGGGGATCGAGGCGATCATGGTTAACTGCAACCCGGAAACGGTATCCACCGATTACGACACTTCCGACCGCCTCTATTTCGAGCCGCTGACCGCCGAGGACGTCATCGAGCTGATCCGGGTCGAGCGGTCGAGGGGGGATTTCAAGGGCGTCATCGTCCAGTTCGGCGGGCAGACGCCCCTGAAGCTTGCCGCCGCCCTGGAAGCCGCCGGCATTCCCATCCTCGGCACCTCGCCCGACGCCATCGACCTGGCCGAAGACCGGGAACGCTTCCAGGTCCTGCTCCGGGAACTCGGTCTCGGGCAACCGGCCAACGGCCTTGCCCGGTCGGTCGAGGAAGCCGAAAAGGTCGGCAAGGATATCGGCTATCCTCTGGTCATCCGCCCTTCGTATGTATTGGGCGGCCGGGCGATGGAGATCGTCCACGACCGTGGAGCCTTGTTACGCTACATGAAGACCGCCGTGCAGGTCTCCGGCGATAGCCCGGTATTGCTCGATTCCTTCCTCGATGACGCCATCGAGGTGGATGTCGACGCCATTGGCGACGGCAGCGACGTTTTCGTCGCCGGCATTATGGAGCATATCGAGGAGGCCGGCATCCATTCGGGCGATTCCGCCTGTTCGCTGCCGCCCCATTCCCTGCCCGCCGACGTTATCGAGGAACTCGAACGGCAGACGGCGGCGCTGGCCCGGGCGTTGAATGTCGTCGGTCTGATGAACGTGCAGTTCGCGGTCAAGGACGGCGACATTTACGTCATCGAGGTCAACCCCAGGGCCAGCCGCACCGTTCCCTTCGTCGCCAAAGCCACCGGCGTCCCCATCGCCAAGCTGGCGGCGCGCGTCATGACCGGGGAAAGGCTTGCCTCTTTCTCGCTCATGACGGCGCCCGGAATGAACCACGTGGCGGTCAAGGAAGCGGTGTTCCCTTTTGCCCGGTTTCCCGGCGTCGACATCATCCTAGGCCCGGAAATGAAATCGACGGGTGAAGTCATGGGCATCGCCGCCGATTTCAGCGGCGCTTTCGCCAAGGCCCAATTGGGCGCCGGCACACGGCTGCCCGACGGCGGAACGGTTTTCATTTCGGTCAAGGAACGGGACAAACAACTGGCGAGCGAATTGGCGGAACGGCTGCAAGGAATGGGGTTCGCCCTTGCCGCCACCTCGGGCACGCAAAAATACCTCGAGGCGGCGGGCCTCCGCGTCAGGCGCGTCAACAAGGTTTTGGAGGGCCGGCCTCATTGCGTGGATGCCATCATCTCGGGCGAGGTGCAGTTGGTCATCAATACAACCGAAGGCGCCCAGGCCATTGCCGACAGCTATTCCATCCGCCGCTCGGTTCTGATGGGCAACGTTCCCCATTACACCACCATGACCGGGGCGGCGGCGGCCGTCGGCGCCATCGAATCGCTCCGCGCCGGTAGGCTTGATGTGGCGCCGTTGCAGTCGTATCTTAAGACATCGTTTTAGATATTTTTTTGTAATCTTTCCCGCCGCTTTTTTTGCACATCCTTGCCGCGAACGAATGGGGATGTGCTTGGCATGGGAAAAACCGGAAGTTCTGGCCATGGAAAAAATCCCCATGACTCCGGAAGGCTTGGGCCGACTGGAAGAAGAACGCAAGAGGCTGATGAGTGAAGAACGTCCGCGGATCATCCGCGCCATCGCCGCCGCCCGTGAACACGGGGATCTTAAGGAAAATGCCGAATACCACGCCGCCCGCGAGCGCCAGAGTTTCATCGAGGGACGGCTGGCTGAACTTGATGACCTCGTCAGCCGCGCCGAAGTTATCGACACCACAAAACTTTCCGGCGACGTGGTCCGTTTCGGCGCCACCGTGTTGCTGGCCGACGAGGATACCGACGAGGAAACGACCTATCAGATCGTCGGTTCCCACGAATCCGACATCGATTCCGGCCGGCTGTCGGTTACCTCGCCATTGGCCCGCGCCCTGATCGGCAAATCCCTGGGCGATTCCGTTGAAGTGACCACGCCTCGCGGCTTGAAATTTTACGAGATCGTCAAGGTCGGTTATCTCTAACGGCTGTTCCGCCGCTTTCGTTCATCTTAAAAATAAAATCCCTCGCGCCCGGTAACGTTTTTCACGGAAGCCGACATTGCCAAACCATCCCTTCTTTGCCGGTTGCCAGGAGTTTTTGGCGGGCTTAGTCTGCGTTCAACTCCCGTCAACCAAAACGATGGAAAATCAATGCCCTTCATCGCCCAGCGACTCGGCCGCATCAAACCGTCGGCGACCCTGGCCGTCAGCACCATGGCGAGAGAGCTCAAGGCGCAAGGCCACGACGTCATCGGCCTCGGCGCCGGCGAGCCCGATTTCGAAACCCCCGATCACATCAAGGAGGCGGCCAAGGCAGCCATGGACCGGGGCGAGACCCGCTACACGGCCGTCGCCGGCACGCCCAAGCTGCGCCAAGCCATTTGCGGCAAGTTCAAACGCGACAACGGACTGGACTACACGCCCGAGCAGGTGACGGTGGGATGCGGCGGCAAGCAGACCATTTACAACGCCCTGATGGCAACCCTCGATCCCGGCGACGAGGTCATCATCCCGGCGCCTTACTGGGTTTCCTATCCGGACATCGCCCTTTTGGCCGAAAGCACGCCGGTTATCGTCGACTGCCCGGCGGAAGCGGATTTCAAACTCAAGCCCGAGGATCTAGAGCGGGCGATCACCGCGAAGAGCAAGTGGCTGATCCTCAACTCGCCCTCCAACCCCACCGGCGCCGCCTATACGGGCGCCGAAATGAAGGCGATCACCGACGTTTTGCTGCGACACCCCCAGGTCTGGGTGCTGACCGACGACATTTACGAGCATATCGTCTACGACGGATTCGAGTTCGTCACCCCGGCCCAGGTCGAGCCAGCGCTGATCGGCCGCACCCTGACCATTAACGGCGTCTCCAAGGCCTATTGCATGACCGGATGGCGTGTGGGCTACGCCGCCGGTCCGGCCGAGCTGATCAAGGCCATGAACAAGGTGCAGTCGCAAAGCACCACCCATACCTCGTCGATCAGCCAGGCGGCGGCGGCGGCGGCGTTGACCGGTCCGCAGGATTTCATCGCCGCCAACAACGCCGTCTTCAAGGAACGCCGGGATCTGGTCGTCGCCCTGTTGAACCAGGCCAGCGGCCTCGTCTGCCCGACGCCCGAGGGGGCATTTTACGTCTACCCTTCTTGCCGCGAGTTGATCGGCAAGAGCACTCCCGGCGGCAAGCGCATCGCGACGGACGAGGATATAGTCGCCTACTTTCTGGAAGAGCAGGGGGTGGCGGCGGTGCCCGGAACCGCTTTCGGGTTTTCGCCGCATTTCCGCGTCTCCTACGCCACCTCGACGGAACTCCTGGAAGAGGCCTGCCATCGTATCCAGCGGGCGACGGCGGCGCTGAAATAGGCGGGCGCATCGATCGTTCGGGGAATGGCCGATCATAACGCCGTCCGCGAGAGCAAAGAGAAGCATCGATGAGATGCCTTGCACCCGTGGTTTTCATCAAATTTCTTACAAAAGACAACAAATAGGAATTTTAAATGCGTATAGTGTCCTCTGACTAAAAAATAAAAAAATTGTTGCCGGCGGAACGGGGAAAATTAGCCAAAAGCGGTCATTCCAAGGAAGCCTATTGCAGGCTAAAGCAGCGAGAACGTAGGATGTCAAGCTTGGCAATCGACAATATGCGATTGAATAATATAACTTTGCGACGGGGACGGTCCTTACGCCAAGGGGGCGGCGATGGAGAAGCGGGTTTTCCTCTCGCAGAGTGTGAGCAGATTGCCACGTTGGGTGCGGAACTGCATGAGGTCGCCCTCCCAATGGCCGAACTCCTCGCGGTTCTCAACGGCTTGCGGGCGCTCGTCGATGGACCGGCGCCCCGGGATCGGCTGACGGCGCCGCTTGAAGTAGCGCCGTCGCCGCGTCGCCTTGGCCCTGGGCAGGAAGCGGTAAAGCTTCTCGGGCTTCACTCGGGGCCTATGGATGAAGCGATAGATCGACTCTACGCTCGATTCTTCGAGCCTGAGCCTGCCGGCGATCCGCTCGGGCGACCATCCCATTGCAAGACGCTCGCCGATGTAAGTTCGTAGCGGGCTCGGGCGCTCGATCTTCGATAATCGCCGCCGCTTGGATAGGGCAATCCGGTCCGCCGACGCAGGCTTGTACTCGCCCCTCGGCAACTGGTTGCCCCGCAGCTCACGGCTGATCGTTGAGCCATCACGGTCCATCAGGCAACCGATCTCACGGCGAGATTTACCGGCTTCATGAAGCCGGTAAATCTCATATCGCTCGTCCATATCGAGCTGGTCATATTGAGCTGGTCCCACATTGTTGGACAGTTTGGCAGCGCAGTTAAGGTGTATTCCGGTGTCTGATCAAGCTGCCAAAATTCTGTTTATCACATCCTGTTGCGGTTGTT
>Ga0208274_1001609_pt1 | contig 10241 bp, 8 predicted proteins | sample ETNtaG_22_FD_185755 | JGI IMG/M metagenome (GOLD analysis project Ga0208274, IMG submission 185755) | Marine microbial and viral communities from oxygen minimum zone, Eastern Pacific Ocean - ETNP201306SV43 (SPAdes) (version 2) | ecosystem: Environmental > Aquatic > Marine > Oceanic ... | reverse complement strand
TAATAAAATACCGGAAAATTATAACGTAACTTCTAAAGATTTTTATGATTTTGATCCGTCAACCGGTTCTAGTTTAACAAAGGAAGGCAACGCGGGCAATCCAGCAAATATTTTAGGGATAAATACTGACTTGAATGAAACTAAATTTTATGAGTATGCAAAGAAATTTATGGAAAATGGCGCAACCATTCTAGGCGGTTGTTGCGAGATAAGACCTTCGCACATTAGAGAAATAGCAAAATTAAAATAATCAATTTAACTTATGTCAGCGATCATGAGGATGCCGGAAAAGATTTGAAGAATCACCAACCTCTTAACATTTCTTGTGGTTATTTGCTTTAATTCGCTATTAAGTTATTTTTGATAAATAATTTATAATGACAGACAAACACATGGTAGAATCGAATTTTCATTCAAATGATGTTGCTGACTTAAAGAATTTTGGTGACTCCTACTGGGAAGAAGACTTATCCTCGTTTACTGATTGTAACACCACGCCACTTAAAAGCGTGGATGTCCTTGTTATTGGCTCGGGATACACTGGTTTGCATGCCGCGCTTATCACCGCCCGCGCCGATCGCACTACCCAAGTTATTGAAACAAACAGTCCTGGGTGGGGATGCAGCACGCGCAACGGAGGCCAAATCAGTCCTAGCATTAAACTCTCTCTAGCTGAATTATCAAAAAAATACGGAGCTGAAAAAGCTTTAGCCATAAGAAAAGAAGGCTATGCATCACTTGAATGGATTGAAGAGTTTGTAAAAGCTGAGGACATTGATTGCGATTTTCAGCGCAATGGACGTTTTAATGCAGCCCATACACCACAACATTTTATAAAGTTGGTTCAAGAGGCTGAGCAACTTAGCAAAGAAGAGGGGTTTCCATCCGTGGTTGTGACTCGGGCAGAGCAGCGCAACGAGTTAGGCACTGATACATATCACGGCGGGGTCATATTCACTCGCAATGGCATGTTGCATCCAGCCAAATATCATGCCGGATTATTGAAAGTCGCGCAACAGGCTGGAGTAGCAATAACAGGGAACTGTTCCGCTGAAAATATCAAACCTAAGGGCGATGTTTTTGTTGTGGATACGCCAAAGGGTGAAATTTTGGCAAAAAAAATTATTATTGCGACAAATGGATATACCACGGATCTGGTTCCATGGTTGAAGCGTCGTGTTATTCCCGTCGGCACTTACATGATAGCAACCGAGCCACTTCCTAAATCGGTAATGGATCGATTGTTTCCAAAAAACAGGGCTGTAGTTGATACATGCAAGATTGTGTATTATTATCGCTCCTCTCCTGATCGAACCAGAGTTTTGTTTGGAGGCAGAGTATCTGCTGATGAGATCGATCCGTCGATTAGCGGACCAATACTTAAACGAGACATGTGTCGAATTTTTCCTGAATTAGAAAACTGTAAACTCACCCATTCATGGACTGGAACTGTTGCCTTCAGCTTTGATAAGTTAATGCACATAGGGCAACATAAAGGAATCCATTACGCTATGGGTTATTGCGGCTCTGGTGTTGCCATGGCGAGTTATTTGGGGATGCGTCTTGGCCAACAATCATTAGGAGAAAAAATAGGATCCACAGCTTTCGATAACCTAAAATTTCAAACCCGTCCATTTTACACTGGCCGGCCATGGTTTTTACCTGCCATGGTTCGTTGGTATCGCTGGCGTGATCAGAGGCAAATTCAATCAGCCGCTAAAAATTAAAATTATTGAAATAAGAATTTTATTATTTTGTTGAAAACTTCTTGTAACAAACCCTCAACATCCCTCGTTGTTGGTGGTAAAGTATCATTATTTATCTAGAGGGGGATTTATGAATTTACAATTGTTATGTAAAATTAATGCAGTAGTTATTGGTATAAATGGTTTTTCAGCTCTTTTGATGTACAATATGTGGTTTAATATGGCAGGCATAGAAGCAACAGGTCCTACTATCGCACTTGCCCAATCATTGGGAGTTGCTGTTGTTGGTACGGCAATTATATCTTGGGCCACAGCTAGTATCGCAGGTGATGCGATTACATCTTATGGCAGGTATGCTCCTGACCAAGTACGAAAACCAAAATTAATTACTCTTTATCATCTGACGCAAGGCTATCTTCCAAATCAACAGCCTCTCTATATTAATATAGTAATAAGCTTGATTTTAGCTGCTTCATTTTTCTATTACAGTAGGAAAACTGAATAAAAAATCAGTTACAAAAAACCGAAAAAAAATAGCGGGAATAATTTCCCGCTTTTAACCTCAGCATTCCTATGGTTGGCGGCGGATAAAATTAATTATAAATTGGAAAACTCAACTAATCTTTTCCTAAGCAGTTTTGAAAATTCTTCTGTCAGCATTGAGAGCGGATGCTCTGACGAATGAAGGACGCCAATTTTGAAATTAATTTCTGGTAAAAATGGCCGGGTTTCTAAACTGAAACCGTCAATCCCTACAATACTAATAGGATCCAAAATAGTTACGCCACAGCCCTTATGAGACAGTCTCGCCGCTGGCAAAAATAACTGGGATTCGGCACGCACTTTCCAATTTGCCCCCGCTTCTGCAAATGCCTGTTTTATTTGTTGGAAGGTCATATGGTCCCTGCTGAGTGAAATAAATGGTTCGTTGTCAAGCTCTTGCGGCGTAATGATTGTGTGTTTAAGAAGCGGATGACCTACAGGAAGGCAACAAACGCACTTGAAGGTATAAAGATCGCATTCAATGCCTGAATGAATCAAGGGCATTTCGGCTATTCCGATATCATACAGGTCAGTAGCAATCCAACTTTGAATTTTTAACGACGGTTGCACCTGCAAGGAAATCGTTACATCATTGCGATCAACTAGAAATTCGGAAATAACATCTGGTAAAAATTTATTAGAAAGGGACGGCATGCAGGCTATTCGTAAACTGCCTGATTTTTGTTCGCGAATATCATGGGAAGTTTGTGACACTTTTTCAAATGCTGACAGAGCCTTGGTGATGCTATCGTAGATGTGGTGCGCGTCAGGGGTGGGAACTAAACGTCCCTTGCGACGCTCAAACAGTAAAAATCCACAACTATTTTCCAGATTTGCAATCAGGTTGCTGACTGCTGGTTGGGAGATATGAATTCGCTCGGCTGCGGCGGACACGCTGCCAGTGAGCATCACCGTGCGAAATGCAAGCATTTGTTTGTATTTCATAGTTTAACGGCTGTATTAATAAGTCATATTATCCGGAATGTATAACAAATAGTTATACAGTGGTAAAGTTTTTCTATTTTACATTATAGTTTAAAAAGGAGATAAATAAACTGGATTGGATTGGAATTGGCATTTTGTTTAAGTCAATACTAATTCAAACAGGAGGTAATAATTATGAAAGAAAAAGAAAAGAAAATAGGTAAGCTAAAATCCAAAACCAGTCGTCGTACAGTTTTAAAGACAGCTGTTGCCGGAGCTGCCGTTGCAGCATTTGGCTTCCCTTCAATTGTGCGATCCGCTGAGGACTTGAAAATTGTTGTGCGTGATCCAGGAGGTCCTTTTACTCCAGGATTTGCCGCAGCGTTTTACGAACCTTTCAAGGAAGCAACTGGTGTTACTGTAGTTGGCGTTCAAGGTCAGCATGAACCTACTGGTTTAATTCGCGCTATGGTGGAGACTGAAACTTATACTTGGAATATGTCCCACCTTAGTAAGGCATCACACCAGTCTCTAGTTAACATTGGCTATCTTGAGCCAATAGCACCCAATGGAGCGGGCAAATATCTCAGCCAAATCCCCGACGGTTTGCGAGGTGAGTACATCATGGGTACTGACGTGTACGCTTCACTAATTGCTTACCGCACAGATACCATGGGCAACAATCCTCCAAAGAATTGGAAAGATCTCTGGGATGTTAAAGGCGTGCCAGGATTACGAGCAATACGCAAACATCCTTTTGATACCATGGAAGCTGCGCTAATGGCAGATGGGGTTGATCCTAAAGATCTCTACCCGCTGGACTTTGACCGCGCGTTTAAAAGTCTTGACCGCATCAAAGATGACGTATTGATCTGGTGGACGGGCGGCGCTCAAACATCACAATTGCTGAAATCTGGCGAGATTGACTGTCTATTCACTTGGAATGGACGTGCGCAGGTTGCGATTGATGATGGCGCACCAGTTGATCTGGTTTGGGATCAGGCGCTCTACACATTTGAGGGATGGACAATACTCAAAGGTGCTCCAAATCAGGATGTGTGCCGGGAGTTTATAGAATTTTGTGCTCAAGGTGAGCAACAAGCTAAATTTACCCCGCACGTTGCGTATGGACCTACAAACCCAAGCGCTTTTGATCATATTCCTGCTTCTCGAGCTAATGTGTTGCCAACAAATCCAGAATATCTGCCGAACATGGTTTCTGTGGATAGTGATTTCTGGGGTAAGCACAAAGAAGAGATCGGCGAGCGTTTCAACGCTTGGTTACTCGGTTAATTTACAAATTAAGGGCTAGTTTTCTAGCTAGCCCTTAATAACTTTAAACTCACTCTAAAAAGATTATCCAATGCTTTTTAGTTGATTGATTAATTTGCTATATGAAAATATCTCTTTACTCTTTGGAAATATAAATGAAAAAATTCAAACTAAGAACGTTAGATGTTCGCAAAACATATGGCAGCGTAGTCGCACTCGAGGCGGCTAGCATAGAAATGAACGAAGGTGAATTTCTCACCCTGCTCGGCCCTTCGGGTTCGGGCAAGACTACTTTACTTATGGCAATAGCTGGCATCAACAATCCTGATAGCGGTGAAATATGGATTGATGGCAAATTAGCTACTTATCTTCCGCCGTTTAAGCGTGACTTGGGCATGGTTTTTCAAAATTACGCGTTGTTTCCACACATGACCATATTCGATAATATCGCCTTTCCTTTGCGTATGCGCAAGATGGATAAGACATTTATTCACAAGGAGATAGCGCGTGTTTTAGAAATTGTTGAGCTTGATCATGTTGCAAAACGCTTTCCTCGAGAACTTTCGGGCGGACAACAACAAAGGATCGCATTGGCGCGATGCATTGTTTACAAACCTTCAATCATTCTTATGGACGAGCCTCTGGGCGCACTTGATAAAAAACTTCGAGGCACACTTCAACGCGAAATTAAACAATTACACGAAAGTCTTGGCATCACCGTGCTTTATGTTACTCACGATCAAGAAGAGGCAATGGTTATGTCCAACCGCATTTGTGTTATGAATGATGGACGTATAGACCAGATTGGCACACCGGACGAACTGTACTTTCGTCCTTCCACCATATTTTCCGCTGATTTTCTCGGTGAATCTAATTTACTTACTGCTGAGGTGTTAGAGGTGAAAAAAGACGGTGTGGTGATACTTGGCCCTGCAGGAATGACTGTGCAAGGAGAGTTAAGCGGATCTGTTAATATTGGTGAACAGGTAAAATTTATGGTTCGACCAGAATCTGTTTATACTGACAAGGCTGTTCCGAGCGATAATAGCGCTGAGGGAATTCTTAAAGAAGTGATTGTCACCGGCCAGATTACTAAATACTTCGTTAAACTTTCCGATGGCACTGAAATGATGTCTCTACAACTCACACGCCGCGAAGTAGACAAGGTTGAGATTGGACGTCCAATTATTTTAAGCTGGTCGAAAACTAGCACTGTGGTACTCGCCAACACCGCTGAGAGTTGAGATGAACATTAAATTAGAACAATTATCTGCTTCGTCTTATGCATCTATAACTAGGCCACAACGCTGGAGTCGTTTGTTACCGATTTTGCCAGCTATATTATTTCTAGGATTCTTTTTCATTTATCCAGTAGCGTTGTTATTAGGATTGAGTCTAGTGGATCGCAGCGGCACTCTGGGTTTGGAGCATTACAGTCATCTCTTCGAGAAGGCTGTGTATGTGAAAGTATTGTTAATTACATTAAAAATAGCCAGCTGGACTACGGTGTTTGCGATTCTTGCAGGGTATCCCATTGCCTATCTTCTAAGCACGGTAAAGAACAACACCCGGAACTCACTGGTGATATTGGTGCTAATGCCTTTTTGGACAAGCTTCCTAGTACGAACATTTGCTTGGATCGTGTTACTAGGACGTCACGGCGCACTCAACGAACTATTATTGGCATTGGGTATAGTTGATGCTCCTGTGCGCATAATATTCAACTTTACAGGTGTCATGATTGGCATGGTGCACGCATTGATGCCGTTATGCGTGTTAACCATGATGGCAGTAATGGAGAATATCGACCGCAACCTGGTAAGTGCCGCATCTACACTTGGTGCACGTGGCGGACAGGCATTTTGGCGTGTCTATTTCCCCCTATCCCTGCCCGGCGTTGCGGCTGGCGGTATGTTGGTATTCATTACGGCTCTTGGATTTTTTATCACACCAGCGTTACTCGGTGGTGCTCGCGAGACGATGATTGTACAAGTGATTATTTTTCAAATCCATGAAGTGCTGAACTGGGGTTTCGCAGGCGCCATTGCAATGCTGCTGCTGGTTTCAGTATTAGTGATCTTTTTTCTCTACGATCAGCTTCTTGGCTTGTCCACTCTATCTGGAGAGTCTGCACATGAGCAGAAGAAAGGAACAATCGGACAAATTGGTCGGTGGCTGGGCAGTGGCATAGTAAATGCGTTGGGTTATTTATGTGAACAAGTCGGCGCATTAATTGATATGCTTATGCCCCCGCGTGCTGACCGTGCACGTCGCTCAGGAAGCAGGATCACACTTTGGATTATTGCGATGACAGTTATCGCCTTTCTATGTGTCCCAGCATTTTTTGTCATCCCTGTTTCCTTTACCGAGGAAGGATTCCTCGGTTGGCCTCCAAAGGGCTTCTCTTTGCAATGGTATGAACAAGTAATCAATTCTCCCGCATGGGCAGCAGCCGCAAAACGATCCTTTGTGGTGGCTATCTCGTCTGCGCTTCTGGGGATGTCAATCGGGGTACCGGCAGCCTTTTTTTTGGCACGAAAACAATTTTTCGGCAAGGCTGCACTATTTGCCTTCCTAGTTTCACCCATTATCATGCCGAATATTATTATTGCGGTTGCATTGTTTTATTTGTACGCCAAACTGGGCTTAGTAGGAACTAATATTGGGCTTATTTTGGGACACACAGTACTAGCGATTCCTTACGTTGTTATTACCGTGATGGCGATTTTAAAAAACTATGATCATAGACTCGATCAGGCCGCATTAACATTGGGTGCGAATAAGTGGCAAACGCTGACTCGTGTTACCTTGCCGCTGCTAAGTGCTGGATTGATCGCATCATTCATGTTTGCTTTTATTATTTCTTTTGACGAATTGACCATAGCATTGTTTGTCACCGGTGGTGAAGTAACCACTTTACCAAAACAGATGTGGGACGATGCCTTAATGCGAGTTAGTCCAGCCCTTGCCGCCTTGGCTAGTCTGCTACTTGCTTTTATGAGTTTCGTTATTCTTGTCACCGAATATGTTCGCCGCCGAGGCTTGCATAAATAGGCGGTAAATATATGAGCAGACAACAACGAGAGATAACCGTCTTGGGTGCCGGCATTATAGGCATGGCCTGTGCTATCAATCTACAACGTTTAGGTTTTAATGTAACAGTTGTTGATCAAAACGATCCTGGTGATGGATGTTCTTCTGGAAACACTGGAATAATAGCACCCTCTGCCATGGTGCCAGTGAATGCACCAGGATTAATAAAGAAGATTCCCGCTATGCTTCTCGATCCATTGGGACCAATTGCTTTTCGTTGGAAACATATTCCACAGATGCTTCCTTGGATTTTCAATTTTTTGAAAAATGGCCGAGCATCAAATGTTGAAAGAATTGTTGATGGATTGTCAGCACTTACAAGCAATGCTCTAAAAGAACATCAGGACCTTGCGGGTAATGGTGAAGCTTCCCGCTGGTTTCGGCCATCACCCTACCTATATGTATATGAATCTGAAGCAGTCCTGGCTGAAGAAGATTATTATTGGAAACTTAGAAGGATCCATGGCATTTCGACTCGCGTATTAAAAGGTAGAGAGGTTCAAGAATTTGAGCCAGCTCTAGATCCTCGTTTTAAATGTGCAGTGGTTATGGAAAACGGGCACGGTTTTTCAACTGACCCTAGTCAGATGGTTAAGGCACTTGCTTTCCAATTTCAAAGTAATGGCGGAAAAGTTATACAGTCCGAAGTACTGCAAATAAAAATCCTCAATCAAAAACCTAGCTCCCTGATAACCAATGCAGGCAGTATTCCCTTACAGCGCTTAGTAATAGCTGCGGGTGCTTTTTCTGCAAAATTTGCAACTCAACTTGGTGAGCGGATACCTCTGGAAGCTGAGCGCGGCTATCATATAATGTTGAAGAACCCTGGAATTGCTCCACGCTATCCCATAATGAACAGTTCCGGTAAATTCGTTACAACACCAATGGAATCCGGACTTCGTATTGGAGGATTAGTAGAATTCGGCGGTCTTGTCGCAAACCCAAACTATAAATTTGCAAGTAGGTTGATTACACATGCGAAATCCATGTTTCCCCTTATTAAGATAAATGATTTTACCGAATGGATGGGGCACAGACCTGCATTACCGGATAGTCTTCCAGTAATTGGGCAGTCAACTAAGTTTGAAAATATTTTCTACGCACTAGGCCACCATCATATTGGCTTAACGACCGGACCTAGGACAGGCCGGGCAGTAGCTGAATTGATTGCGGGTCAAACACCATGCATCGATTTATCCCCGTATTCCATTCGACGCTTTAATCGAAAATAGTTATTTCCACGTGGTTGGCGGTAAAGCAAAACAAAAATGAATATATTATTATATTTAGGAGTTGTATTATTTTGGGGTTCTTCATGGTTTGCAATTAAATTTCAACTAGGTTTAGTTCCTGAGTCGATATCTATCGCTTGGCGGTTTTTTTTAGCTTCTGCTATACTATTTATGTTTTGCATTGTTTTTCAACGAAAGCTTAAACTCTCTTTTTTCGAATTCAAACATATCGCTATTCAGGGATTCTTACTTTTTTCCATCAATTATTTTTTTACTTATCTGGGCACAAACTATGTTACTACGGGTTTAGTAGCTATACTTTTTTCCACTGTTACAATTTTTGTAATATTTAATGGTTTTATTTTTTTTAAAAAACCTATTCGCTTAAATGTTTTCATTGGCAGTATTTTTGGGATCATCGGCTTAATTTTTATATTTCAAGTAGAATTTACGAAACTCGTCCAACCCGATAATTTAATCAAAGGGATCGTATTAATTTTAATCGGCACCTATTCTGCCTCTCTAGGCATGCTTTACTCGGGATCAAACCAGGAACGAAAAATTCCTTTTATCCAAACCAACGCGTATGGAATGTTTTTTGGCGCCTCCCTAATGATGCTTCTAGCTATTTTTTCAGGACAAGATATTTCTATTGATGCAAACATTCCCTATCTTTCTTCTTTGGCATTCTTGGCTTTTTTCGGTTCTGTTTTAGGTTTTGGATTTTATCTTAAATTATTGCACAACATAGGCGCAGATAAAGCATCCTATGTTCATATTATCACCCCCGTAATAGCCCTTAGTTTATCAACTTTGTTTGAAGAATATGTCTGGGGAATGCAAAATTTTGTAGGTGTTGTGATGGTTTTAATTGGAAACATAATAATTTTATCAAAAAAAACTTAATGCATTATTGTATTATTTTATTATTCAACACTCCTCCTGGTTGGCAGTAGGATAATCTAATGTAAGTTAACGATACAATGAGATTTAAGAAATATGATGGAAAATAATTATAAAGCTAATCATTTAAAAGGCGTTGTTTTTATGCTTTTGGCTTCATTATCTTTTTCCATCAGTGACACTTTTATTAAATATGCGGTGAAACAAACAGGAAGTGATCTTTCATTGTTTAACATCATTTTTGTGCGAGGTATTTTTACTAGTTCGTTAATATTGATATCAATCTTTTTTTTTGGAAAGATAAATTTAAAAAAATTATTCAATGACAAGCGATCTTACATGAGAGGAATGTTTGAAGTCATGGCTGCTTTTTGTTTTTTATCAAGTTTGATTTTAATGCCAATGGCTGATGTTTACTCGCTTCTTAATACGGCTCCATTAATTATTACAGCAACAGGGGCAATTTTTTTAAAAGAACAAGTTGGAATGAGAAGATGGACCGCAGTTATATTAGGATTTATTGGTGTTTTGATCGTCATCAATCCTGGAAATTTAAAATTTGGTTATT
>Ga0208274_1001608_pt1 | contig 10243 bp, 9 predicted proteins | sample ETNtaG_22_FD_185755 | JGI IMG/M metagenome (GOLD analysis project Ga0208274, IMG submission 185755) | Marine microbial and viral communities from oxygen minimum zone, Eastern Pacific Ocean - ETNP201306SV43 (SPAdes) (version 2) | ecosystem: Environmental > Aquatic > Marine > Oceanic ... | reverse complement strand
TTATTAAGGATCTGAGAGGTATCTCGCCCTAATCCAGAAAGGCAAATTACCATTTTATCTTTAACTGGATAAGTAATGACCTCACCACCATAACCCGGACTCTCTCTTATGACAATTGATGGAAAAATATTTTCTTTTAGGGATGCCGATATTGCCATTACATCACCTAGTCCTGTCTTGTATTCAACTTCGGCCTGATGAGCTGCCTTTACAGATTTTTCAAAATCCTTTTCCAATTCTAGACAGGCGGCCAAAGCTGACGAACCGGAAATTCCCAGACCAAAACCTAGAGGAAGATCTCTTCTCAAATAAATGGTAAGACCTTGATTTCCAGAACCAATCAGTTCTAAGGCACGTAATGTGACGGGATCCTTAATCTGCTTGCCACCACATATTACTACATTCTCGGAGGATTCTGATTGCTCATCGACAACAGCACAGTGAACACCTTGAGGCAATACTAATCCTATACCTGTAGAACCCATCTTCAAAGGATCCTCATCAGGCCAAACTGCAAATGTTAAGCTGACATGCCCAGGTGCAAAACTCATATCGTCTCTTGGTATAATTTAATGGTCTTATCAATTGTATTATCCCATGTTCTTCTTGAAGAAGCATAGGAGTAAGCGGACTCTGATAATTCATCAAGAAGTTTCTCATTCTTCAGAATCTTTGCCACGGCATCAGCCATCTGCCCAGATTTTACCAGAAGTGCATGGCCTTGTGTAGCCTCTCTTACTGAAGGGAGTGATGTAGCAACTACAGGTAACTTGCAGCCCATGTATTCATATATTTTTAGCGGAGAAAATCCATAGTCTAAGTTGGGATAAGGGGCCACACCAACATCGGCTTCAACCAAAAGACGAGGAACGTCTGCCCTTCCAAGCTTTCCAATATGAAACAAATTGGCCAATTCCGGAAGATTTTTACCATATCCGCCTCCAGCAACAATAACATTCAGTTCCGGGTTCAATTTTGCTATCTCTACCAATTCATCAGTTCCATGCCAAGGCCCCAGAGCTCCTACAAAAACAACAATCTTACCTTTCAGTCCTAATTTTTTCCTTAAACCTAGTGGTTCTACATCAGGAGAAAACAAATCATTCTCGTAACCATTCTGAATAACTGTGAAATTGTTGGCCTTGGGATTCCACTTAGAAATCTGTTCTCTGAGAACCGTACTAACTGTAAAACCACTATCGGCTTTCTCTATTTGTTCCCTACAAGAACGGATTGCTTTTTCATTATAGGGCCAAAGTCTGGCAATTCTGGTTGCTGATAATTCAGAACGCATCCAGTTGTCGTCAACCTGTAAGACCGATTTTACGCCTGCTTCAGAGGCTGCCCTAACTCCTGAACCTGCAAAGATATATCCTCTATCATGAACTAAGTCATATTCTTCAGTCTTTAATTCGGTCAATACTTTCTGGTATGAAGTGCGGGTGAATATGATTCTTTCAAAGGGTATTCCGGGATCAACAATTGGTATAAATTTAAGGTTGGGACTCAAATTGGAAGTATCTGCATTATTAGAATCATACCTACAAATTAAAGTGATATCTATACCACGTTTTGCTAGACCATCTGCTAAAGCCAATTGATGAAGGGTTTGACCTAAGGTATCTGGGACCCTCACAGAGGGCGCTACCATCAGAACTCTCACAGATATGCAAGAATGAACAGGTTTTAGAACTGCCGCTATAGCATACTGTGGCAAATATCACCGTGATTTGTGATCGCGAATTCTTCCAACCTTTCGACCAACGCGTCTACAAAGAGATGTGTAGTATGAAGAAAAGTGGCCACAATATTGAAATCGTAACGCCCCATAAATCGACTGAAATCAAAGAATTTGAAGGCATAAAGGCACATTGTATAGAAACTGGGGGGGCTCCAGGTATTGTTGCCCTAAAAATGATTAGAAAAGCTCTGAAAACGGACTGTGATCTGTTCTATTGCCACGAACTGGACCCTCTTTTGTACAGTATTGTTTTAAAAAGGATAACGAGGAAACCAATCATCTGGGACTGCCATGAGTACCTTGTTCCTATGAAAAAAGAACTGCAAGGAAGACTCTCAGCCATACTTACCGAGATTGGCATTTCAATTTGCGCACCCAGAGTTGACCATATTATAACCGTCGATAATCGTTTGGCAAAGACACTATCTAAACTTGGGAAGGTCACGGTTATTCCAAATTATCCTCGATTATCAGATTTCAGTGAACTTACCTCACGTAAAAAGAAAGAAAAATTTGTAGTAATCTATGTGGGAGGTCTGACAGAGAGAAGAGGAATTAAAATAATTTTAAAGGCCATACACCGATTAAAAGAAAGGAGGAATATAAGTCTCCGTATAGTTGGTGGTTTTTACGATGGGGAATTGGAGAAATGGGCACATCAATATGGCTCTGAAAACGAACTCGATATTGATTGGTTAGGATGGGTAGACTACAGAGAATTGGCGCCAGTCATCGCAGATTCGGACTGTGGATTATTCGTGAATCAGCCTGGGCCCCGGTATCTGAAAGGATTGCCAACCAAGATATTTGAATACATGATTATGGGACTGCCAGTTGTATCTGCTACTGGGCCTCTGCTTGATTCATTAATCAACGGGAAAAATCTGGGTGTCACTGTGGACTCGACAAATCCAGAATCGTTGTCAGATGGAATAGAAACTTTGATGGAACATAGTAATTTACAGGAAATGGGGAAAAGGGCACACGACACAGTCAAGAAGAATTATTGTTGGGAAGCAAAAGAAGACAAATTATTGAGAATAATCGAAAAGCTGACTAGTTGAGTTCGCCTCTGACGAACATAATGTAACGCTGTTCTTCATTTTCTTCAAAAGGATGCTGATCCACATTACGTTGATAGGCTATACCCATCCACGAACCGTCGGGCGAAATGACCGTTTCAAAGAAATCATGTAACGCATGAACATCACTATTTGATTCCTCGTAGGCTGTAACTGTATGCAAAGGCGTAGGGTCTGCAATTTCAAAGTCCCAAGTATCATTCGATTGAGGTTCATCCAAATAAGCTGAATAAAGATGCCAAGGAGTTCCTTCAGTATAGCCTGTTGAATTTCCAGTTGAATAATCCATCCCGTAAAATGAGACGGCTATACGATTTGTTTCACTTATGGATACGAAAGGATACATTGTTATTCCATCCCATTCAGGAGTTATCTCCCAAGTTGACCAATTGACTCCATAGTCATAGGACAAGGCTATGTTCATCTCCCATGCACCTACTTTGCCTTCTGGACAATCAGCCCATACCACCGCAACCGTACCCTGCTCATTAGTGTTAACCAGAGGATATCCCTCAGGAGGATTACCTTTGCGATCGCCAACAACTACTGGGTCCTGCCACGTACCATCAGATGGGCCTGGACCGGTACCTCTTCCATAATCATCACTTATACGTACAATAACTGTACCTGACGCAGTGTCTGCATTTTCTTGAGCAACATAAACGTAAGAACCATTACGCTGAGCTGCAATCGTGGACCAGCCTCCTGGCATGGAATAACACTGGGAAAAGGTGGTTCCGCCATTTTCCGAGTGATAATACCAATATCGTCCCGAGTCTATGGTACACTCGGGAGGAGGAACGCCTGAATTCCCAAGGTAGTGGATAATTCCATCTCCTTGAGCTGCCAGCCATGGTCTATCATCAGCTGCCATTGAATTCATGCGTTGACAGACTCCCAATTCATAGCTATTACCACCATCAGAGAAGATATGCCACCAATTGTCCTCAAGTGTTGTATCCAAATAATAAATCATGTCATTTACATCCACAGATATATCACCCTCATCCCCTAAACATTCTGAACCCCCGGCTGCATAGTTAGCCATCAGCATATTACCTGGAGTGGGGTCAAAATTATCGCCATGATCCCATGTAAGTCCACCATCATTTGTCTTCCAAAACCAAGATGCCCAATAATCCCATGATGTGCTTTCACCTTCTTCACAAGCATACCATAGCCCTGGATCATCTGGATCAAGGAAAATAGGAATCGGTGCATCTTCACCACCCCACCTTAAATCCTTGTGAGCCGTGATGAACATATTACCCTCAGAATCAAGAGATAAACTTGGTTCGTAGCCTATTCCATATTCTGGATAAGTCTGTCCATTCGTTTCATCTATACACTCCTCATCTCTGGGCATAAAAACTGGCTCACCCCATTCAATTCTCTCTTCTATTCTAAAAAAATCATCTATCTCATCTGTACTGTCATCATCAAGCCAAATCAGGACACCAGATATAGTAAGCATTGAAACAATAAATAGAGCAAACATTTTTTCCCCATCGTAATCGAACATATGTTCTGGTTCCTTTCTAGTGGCCATGACATCTCTGGATTTCGTCTGGTTATATAGAATATTGGTATGCTAATATTTTATACACACAGAAAACTATACTAACTCCAATAAAGCTGGGACGGGTCCAGTTAAGGTGAATAATAAACTGATAAAGGAGAAAAATGGCGGCACAACCACAAAGATACGGGTCCATACGTGAGTTTCTAGACAATCTGCCAAGTCAACCTTGTATCTGGCAACCAGAGAACCCTAATATTTGTAATACCTGTCTGAGAATAAATGAACCTGTTGCAAAAATCTGCTCAGTCTGGTCTCAGGCTTTGGAAGATGCTCCACTTGAAGAAATCGACTTTGAAGAAGAAATTAGATCCTTACCTTCTGTAGTTGAAATTGAAGACGATTTTGAAATGGTAGATGATCTGGACCAAGTACAGGAAGCCGAACAGGTAGTGGCTGAGATTGATATTGTAGAAACCAGTAGTGATTGGGATATTCCTGCCGAAGCTGCTGTTGAAGCTGAACCTGTAGTAGAAGAACCTGCCGAAGCTGCCGTTGTAGCTGAACCTGTAGTAGAAGAACCTGCCGAAGCTGCCGTTGTAGCTGAACCTGTAGTAGAATCAGTCGAGGCTACAGTAGAAGTTGAACTTGTCCAGGATGCTGTTGAAGCTGAAGCTATAGCCACAGAACATGTTGAAACAGCCATTCAAAAAGAAGAGACTGCGGTAGAGGCCGTGGCAGAAGCCTTAGATGCCGAGGCAGAAGCTATTGAAGGCCATAGCCATACAGAGGCTATAGCAGATGAAGCCGAAGCGGCTGAATCTGTAACCACTGCTGTGGAAGCTGAAGCTGTTGCCACTGAAGCGGTTGTTGAAGCTACAGAACAAGTAACAGAATTAGTGGAACAGGGGGCTGATGAAGAAGAAATAGAGGAAGCTGTAGCCGATCTGGAAGAAAGTGTTGAAAAACAAAAGGATGCTGAAGCCGTTGTAGTCGAGGCTGTGGCTGTAGAAGGTATAGCTGCAGAAGAGGTAGAAACCACAGCAGAAGAGAAGGAGGAAGCCACTGACAAGCTTGAAGAAGCAATAGTAGAGGTAGAAGAATCCTCTGAGGAGCTGGCCGAGGCGTTGATTCAGAAAGAAGAAGCAATTGAGGAAAAGGAAGAAGCTATCGAAGCTACTGAAAAATCTGAAGATGAGGAAATCGATAGAGGAGATGAACCTTTTATCATTGGAGATGAGGTTCTTCACGGTGTTTATGGTGATGGAACTGTCACTAATGTGACAGAGATTGGAAAACATTGGTCAATAAAAGTTGAATTTGAAGAAGGACAGAGAACAATCTTGGGTACATTTTTAACTTTGAAGGACGTTTCTGAGGGTGTCCCTGATGAGAAAATAGAGGAAACTCAGGAGGATGCCGAAGCTTATCAAAGGCCGTCCGAAGAAGAAACCGAAACCGAGGAAGATAAACCTGAGGATTCAGAAGAAGAACCTGAAACTGAAGTATTGGAGACTGTAATGGCCGAAGCTGTGGTTGAAGAACCAGTAGATCATGGTGACTATGAACCAGGTACCAAGGTTTCACATACGATATTTGGTGTTGGGGAAGTTAAAGACAGTAAACCCAAAGGTGAAAACTACAGATTAGATATAGACTTTGAGGATGGCACGAGTAAGACCTTGTTGTCAACCTTCATTGAAATTGTAAGCGATGATTCAACTGAAGGAGAAGATGATGATGAAATGAATGACGATGGTGGCGAGAATGAGGTTGTAGAAGCTGAGGCTATAGCAGTTGAGACCGAAGCCGTTATTGCTGAACCTGTCGAAGAAGTTGTTGAGGCCGAAGCCGTTACTGCTGAACCTGTTGAAGAAGTTGTTGAGGTTGAAGCTGTTTTGGACACTGACGTTGTTTATAGCAAGCCTGAGAAAGACGACGCAGAAGCAATAATCGATCTTTCAAAACCTGAAGTTCAAGACGCCGAGATAGTTGACGAAGACGATTGATGGAACTTCATAGTAGAAGACTTATTCTTCGTCAATACACAAAAGATGACAAAGAATCTCTGATAAAGTTATTGAATGATAAAGAAGTCAGTAAGTGGACCGAAAGGATACCCTTTCCATATACCGAAAAACATGCTGATTGGTGGATTAATAACAAACCAGAAAATGATTATGTATATGCCATTGTTAAGAAAGATAATTCTCTAGTCGGAGGCATTAACATTACTACCAAAGGAGAAATCGGATGCTGGATTGGAAGACCATATTGGAACCAAAACTTTGCTACAGAAGCAATAGAAAGAATAAAGCAATTTGGATTTAAGGAATTAAAATTGGATAATTTGTGGGCTGCAACACACAAAGAGAATAAAACTGTTTTTAGATTAATAGAAAAGACAGGTTTTACTAGGGTTGATGACAGACCCTATCATGTTGAAGGTGTGGGTGATACCAAGATAAGACCACATTTTGAATTGACCAAATAGGTCTTAAACCAACCCCCTCAGTGAAATCTTAGTGGCCCTGTGGGGTAGTTTGGTATCCTTGTAGCTTTGGGAGCCATAGACTCCGGTTCAAATCCGGGCGGGGCCACCACTATCAAATTTGTCAGTAAGCTGATTTAGTTGTGGTTATGATTACAGATGCGATTTTGTATGGGTCCCCATTAGAAGCTGGTCTTCTGTCCTCGAGCCTCCCCTTCCAACCAGCATCAACGGTTCCTACGGGTATCCGTATTGATGCGCCTCGATCATACATTGCATACGAAAACTGGTCTATGGCCTGAGTTTCATGAGCTCCTGTCAATCGCTTATCATTATCTGCTCCATAGACCGAAATATGTTTCTCTATATTTTGACCAAAAGCCTCACAAACCTTGTTGAATGTTTTTTCATCTCCACATGTTCTCAAAGTATTGTCTGAGAAATTTGCATGCATACCCGAACCATTCCAGTCTGTAGGACCTAACGGCTTTGGATGCCACTCTATGGCAATTCCATATTTCTCTGCATTTCTCTCAGCTAAATATCTAGATATCCACATCTCATCACCGGCATTCTTGGCACCCTTCGAGAATAGTTGGTATTCCCACTGGCCTGCTGCCACCTCAGCATTAATACCTTCAACATTCAGCCCTGCGTCCAGACACTGATTGAGATGATCTTCAATTATTTCTCGCCCAAAAGTATTCTCTCCACCTACAGAACAGTAAAATTGGCCTTGTGGAGTTTGATCTTTGGGAAAGCCTAGAGGAAGGTTGGTTTCTGGATCCCACAAGAAATATTCTTGTTCAAAACCAAACCAGAAATCATTATCATCATCATCAATTGTAGCTCTTCCATTGGATTCATGAGGAGTTCCGTCTGCATTGTAGACTTCATTCATCACCAGGAAACCATTGACCCTATCCGGATCAGGATACACTGCGACTGGCTTGAGTAGACAATCAGAAGCATTCCCTTCGGCCTGTTGTGTCGAACTACCATCAAATGCCCACATCGGACAATCTTTCAATTTACCTGAAAAATCTTTCCTAATCAACGTCTTACTTCTTAGACTCTGAGTCGGCTTGTAGCCATCTAACCAAATATATTCTAGTTTTGATGTTTTTCCCATAATAATCCAGTTTCCATTGAGACAGACTATATAAAAAATACCCCTTTTCTGATTCTAAAGCCCAATTTTCAGAAAATAATTGATTTATTACATAGTAATTTATATATAGGATGAACAAATGTTCAAATAATGGCAGTTAGTGACAAGGATTCTGAACTTTTGCGTTGCTTGAACCAAAATGGTAAAGCCTCGCAGCGAGAGCTTGCAGCGTCGACAGGCGTTGCGCTAGGCACCGTGAGCAATCATATCAAGAACTTGGAAAATGAGAAAATTATACGCGGTTATTTTGCAGATATAGATCCTGAAAAAATTGGGTTCACTTTGACCGCAATAATAGATCTCAGAATAACTAAAGGTAAGATAATGGATTTACAGGCCACCATAGCAAAGCATCCTAGGGTCTTCGGAGTCTATGACGTGACTGGAGAATGGGATTCTCTGGTTCTGGCTCGGTTTCGTGACAGAGAAGAAATGGACTCGTTTATCAAAACTGCCTTATCACAAAAGAACATTGAGAGAACCAGCACCTCTCTGGTTCTGAATACCGTAAAGGAAGAACGAAGAGTTTTACTATAAAAACTGAATCAGCCGGACCCCTCAGTGAATATCTAACTGCTTGACTTCATATCGGTCGCCCAGTTCCTCTATCGTTGCAATCAATGACGTAATATCCCCAGCATCCATTATTATTTTACCTGTTTCAGAATCTATTACCCTAAACGCCATCTAATCTCCCAATGTAGCTACATTAAATATCTACTGGTTCTTCACTCATCTAAAACACTTCATTTTTGATATAAAGTTTTACAAGGTCCTCGGAATCATTATATATGTACTCAATTAGCAAAAGAATATGACCTCTTATGATGTAATTGAATACTGGAATAAGAGAGACAATCCGAATAGCAAGAATCCCAATGAGAGGAATACACTGAAACATATCTCTTTTGTAAAGGAGAATATACGTCTGAATGATAAAATATTAGATTATGGACCTGGTATTGGAAGAATTTTGCCAGCTTATAGCGAGAATAATAAGATTACAGGTTATGATGTTTCTTCAAAATATAAAGAAAGGCTGTTAGAAACTGCAAGACAAAAGAAAATTGAACTGGATCTGATCATTGACAAAGCCATCTTGACAGAATTTTCCTTTAACAATAACGAATTCGATGTGGCTGTAAGCATCTCTGTTCTATTGCATCAGCCCCCAAAAGACATTGTAAACATTATGTGTGAATTAGCTAGAGTTGCTACAAAAGTAGCGATTGTGTCATGGCATAATCCAACTATCCCTTATGATTCTAGTGACGAGAAACCAGATAATTCTAAATTTTGTTTCAATCATGATTATAAGGAGATTTGTAAAGAAAATAATTTGAAAATAGACTCATGGCAGTATAACAATGAGGCGAAGCAGATTTATTTTGCCTATAGGCACGACCAACCGTAAATCATTATATTATAGTGTATAATTAAGTAAAATAATGAGGTGCATTACCTTACTTCTCATTTTTGTACTTGGCACCTTGGTTATTTCCACGAATGTTGAATCCGCGGAACCTGAACAAGTGCATCTTGCCACGAATGGAATCCCTGGAGAAATGGTGGTACAATGGGGAACTGAAGAAGATACAACTGCTTTCTGTAATTCTGACAATACTGTAGAATATGGTACTAGTCAGGATAGCCTGAATTTCTCAGAAGAAGGAGATGATGACATGTATCTATGGACAACCTGTACACACACTACTATCTTGTCTGGATTGACTTCCAACACTACATACTATTATCGAGTGGGAGGAAGTGGGGAATGGAGTGACATCTTTTCTTTCAAAACCATGGAAGAAAACCCGGAAAGTATTCAGATCGGGGCGATAGCTGACCATGGGACCTCAAGTAACGCCCAGGAAACAACTAACAAAATTGTCCCAGTTGATTTTGATCTGGTAATACATGCTGGAGACATATCCTATGCTAATGGAGCAGGGTCTGGAAATGGAATCGGAGATCAAAGTGTATGGGATGAATATCAGAACCAAATTGAAATGATTGCCTCAAAGACACCTCATATGTATGCACCTGGTAATCACGAAGAAGACGCTGAACCATACGGGTTTGATGCTTATGAAAGCCGATTTTACAGTCCTGGAAGCAACAGTTTCTGGTACAGCTTTGATTTTGAATATATTCACTTTGTTTCGATATCAAGCGAACACGACTATGATCCTGGAAGTTCACAATACACCTGGCTAGAGAATGATTTGGAAGATGCAGA
>Ga0208274_1001598_pt1 | contig 10269 bp, 10 predicted proteins | sample ETNtaG_22_FD_185755 | JGI IMG/M metagenome (GOLD analysis project Ga0208274, IMG submission 185755) | Marine microbial and viral communities from oxygen minimum zone, Eastern Pacific Ocean - ETNP201306SV43 (SPAdes) (version 2) | ecosystem: Environmental > Aquatic > Marine > Oceanic ... | reverse complement strand
TGCCGATGATGGCTACTACGACTAGGAGTTCGATGAGGGTGAAGGCTCGGTGGTTTCTATCTCTCATTAAAATTTTAATCAGTTACAATGATGTCTAGTTTTCTGTTCGAAGAGTCACAACCGTCAGCCCAACAGCTTCTTACACTTACTTCATTACCTGAACTACTAACTATAACCTTACCTTTCTCAAAACGAGGCGCTGTAGTATTTTCCACAATGGTGAAGTCTGTAGTTTTCCAAGGATTTTTAAAAGCAATAGAGTTGTATGCTCCATTTCTAGCAGTTCCAGCCCTCCACTCTGGGGAAGAGCCACATGAATTACTGATCTTGCCACCATATTTACTTGTCGGAAAAAAATGAGTTTCTCCTAATTGACATTTCATCAGCTCAGAACCTATTATCTTTACAGTACTAGAATGGATATGCTGCATTGCTTTCTTCTTCGCTGACTCCGTATACCCATTATAAGCAACCACACCCACGGCAGCCAGGATCCCGATGATGGCGACGACGACTAGGAGCTCGATGAGGGTGAAGGCTCGAGACATTTATATTTACTCAGTTACATTAATTATTATTTCTTCATGATTATCTGATGAGCTGCAAGGAGTTTTCCAACAAGAACTGAATCTGACATTTTGCCAATCTTTTTGGCTAAAATTAACTCTGCCTACATCGTTGTCATTTTTATAGCTTATCTCCAAATCACATAACCTTTCTGTTGGTTTGTGTGCATTTTTCATTTGGCTAAAGACTCCTCCTTGTCCTCTACATGCATTGTTCATACCGCTGAGAAAATTATTAGAATGTGTCATTGGGCATGATTGTGGATTGCTTGTAAACATTTTATCAGATAAGCCTGCATTACATTTTACCAATTCAGTTTTAACCCATCTTGTTACATTTTTATAATTTGTTTTTGCAGCATTAACCTTCGCCGCCCCCGTATACCCATTATAAGCCACCACACCCACGGCAGCCAGGATCCCGATGATGGCGACGACGACTAGGAGCTCGATGAGGGTGAAGGCTCGATTTTTCATAAATTAATTTTTAACAATCACCGCCACTAGGATCGAGTTTCATTTTTTCAGTCAATGTTAACTGGCAATTCTTTGTTTTGTGTTTTGCTATTATTTTTAAGGTTTGATTGGATTGACTGCCTTGAATGCAAAATTTCCAATTATCTGCAGGTAACGTTTCTTTTCCATCAAGTAAATTGTTTTGGATATCTTGATAGGAAGTGTTAGTGCAACTCGTCAAATAATAATATTCTCCATTATCTGATGTATATTCTTCATTAGCTAGCAGAATTGAATTCAAGCTAAGTTCAGCGTCTTTTTTTTTAGCTGACCAGGTGTAACCCTGATAACTCACAATCCCTACGGCAGAAAGAATTCCCAAAATAGCAACCACTACTAAAAGCTCTATAAGAGTAAATCCTAGGCTGTGACGCCTCATAGAATTTTTTTTAGTCTACGCTAATAGCTGCAGTCATTTTATCTGCAGTTGCACATCCAGTTTTTGTACAAGTATTAACTGTGATCGTTGTTCCTGATGAACTTAAACTAACATATCCTTCATTAAAAGCTGTACTTGATCTAATAGCATTGTTAGTTGTGCTGTATGGATTTTTGTCAGTCATTGTTGCAACTGCTCCAGTAACGGCTTTGGCAGCTGTTGCGGGACAACTCTGATTTGTTCCCATAAATTTACTTTCACCTAAAGTACATTTTTGTATTTCTGCTGAAATATATTTAACAGTTTGTGCATGCATGGTTTTGGTCGCATTTACTTTTGCTGCTCCCGTATACCCATTATAAGCAACCACGCCTACGGCAGCTAAAATTCCTATAATCGCAACTACAACAAGTAGCTCGATCAATGTAAAACCTTTGTTCAGACTTTTCACAGTTATGCCTCCTTGGCTTAGATGTTATTTTTTGCTTATAGTTTCAAAATATTATTTTCTGTTTATAACCCATGAAAGTCAACCTAAAAAAGCCATAATAGATCAATAAACTAGCCAATAATTGCGCCTACATTAAATATTGGAGCATACATAGCAATCATTAGTCCTCCAATGGTAATGCCCATAAATACAATCATAATAGGCTCTATCAAACTGGATAAATTAGCAACGGCCGTATCGAACTCCTCTTCGTAATAAGAGGCAACGGAACCAAACATTTCATCTAAACTTCCGGTTTGTTCACCAACCGAGATGAGTTGACTAAATGTTGTTGGAAAAATTTTTTCCTTGGCAAATAATTTAGTTAGCGTTTCGCCTGAAAAAACTCCTTTTTTAATATTTTCAAGCGATTCAATAATAACAGTATTGGTCGTTACCGATTTTGCAATATCAATACTTTCTATAAGATCCACGCCTGCTTGACTTAAATTTCCCAAAACTAAAGAAACTTTTGCCAACATGGATTTTTTAATTAAGTTTCCAAAAATGGGAAGTTTTAAAATAAACTGATGCCAAGCTTTTCTTATCTTATAATTTTTTTTAATGAGATATCTTAAGGTCAATGTAAAAATAATTAATATCAATAAAGTTAATCCACCTCCTGAAGCGGAACTCACAAAATCACTCGCTGACATAATGGCTGCTGTGGGTCCAGGAATGTCTACATTCATCCCCTCATACATTTTAACAAAAACAGGAACAACTTTTATTAACATAAAAATACTGACCAAAACAGCCACACTAAAAAGGACACCAGGATAAAACAAAGCACTTTTAATTTGAGATTTAATTTTTTCTCTTTTTTCTAGTGAAATAACTATTCTTTGTAAGAAGGTATCTAGCTTACCGCTCGCTTCTCCTGCTTTAATTAAGTTAACTACAACCGTATCAAATATTTTAGGATGTTTAGCAAAACATTTGGAAAGCGCATTTCCAGATTCCAGGTCCTTACGAATGGCAACGATAACTTTTTTCATACCTGGAGCTTTTGTTTGCTCATCCAGCATATTAAGCGTATTTAAAACCGGAAGCCCCGCTCTCAACATGGTTGCAAACTGCTTAGCGAAAATTAATATCTCTTTAGCCTTAACCCCTGTTCCAAAACTAAAAGAAGTTTTTTCTTTTTTTTTAACCTCTTTTTTCTTTTTTTTGGACTGTATAAGCTTTGTAATAATTACTTTTTGTTCTTTAAGTTTATAAGCAGCTTCAGCGTTGTTGATGGCCTCTATTTCACCCTCAACATATTTGCCTTGGGAAATTCCTTTATATTGAAAATTAAGCATTATTATGCTCCCAACACTCTTTCAAATTCAGCTAAAGAAAGATCTCCGCTTAATAAAAGATCGTGACCCATGACTTGCATAGTTCTAAAGCCCATTTTTTTAGCAATAGCCTCAAGTTCAGTTTGTTGTAAATTAGACAAGACTCCTTGTTTTAGTTCCTTAGTTACTTCCAGTATCTCATAAATTCCCATTCTACCTTTGTAACCGCTTTGATTACATTGATCACACCCTTTGCCTTTATAAATTTTAGCACGAGCGGATTGTTCAGGTAAAAAACCTATAGAATTTAATAATTTTGGCGTTACATTTTCATCAATAACTTTACACTCTGTGCAAGTTTTTCTAGCTAAACGCTGGGCCATAATTAAAGTTAATGCGGCTGCAATTAAATAATTAGGAGTGCCCATATTTTGTAATCGTGTAATTGTGCTTGGTGCATCATTTGTGTGAATAGTACTAAAAACCAAGTGACCTGTTAGAGATGCTTTTAAAGCGATATCCACCGTTTCTTTATCTCTTATCTCTCCCACCAATATCACTTCAGGATCCTGACGTAAAAAAGATCGCAAAGCTGAAGCAAAAGTGTAACCGATATCTTCTCTTACGTGCACCTGACCTACTCCTTCAAGCTCAAATTCTACCGGATCTTCTGCTGTTAAAATGTTCATACCAGGTTTGTTAATGTGTTTTAAAATACTATAAAGTGTTGTTGTTTTTCCGCTTCCGGTGGGTCCCGTTACCAAGACCATACCTTGGGGAGATGTAACGGCTTTAATCAGTTTAGTAAGATCATTTGTCTCAAATCCCAGTTCGCTTAACTTTTTATCACCAGCATCTTTATTTAAAATCCGCATTACAATACGTTCATTATTTTTGGTTGGCAAAATTGATATTCTCAGATCGACTTCTTTGTCTCCTTTTTTAAAAGTTGAAGCGCCATCTTGCGGTACTCTCCGTTCAGCAATATCTAATTTTGATATAATCTTAACTCTTGTAACCACAGCATTATAATTATTATGTAAAAACTTCGTAAACTTATCCATGGTCTTTAGGATACCGTCCACTCTAAATCTTATCTTTGACGTATTTCGGAAAGCTTCAATATGTATATCACTAGCGCCCATATCGATGGCTTCTCCCATAACTTTATCACCAAAATTGATTACGTCTGATTCCACTTCAATGGGGACGGCTTTTTCCTTCTTTTTTACCTGCTCTAATTTTTCACTGGAACTTGTTTTTTTTTCTCCTCCCGACATTCGATCAATAAAATCAGAAATATCTGTAATTGAAGCTGCGTAAAGCTCGGGATCCATTTTTGTCATCGTTTTAAGATTTTTCATTAAGCTGAGCTTCGAGCCATCAGGTATGGCAATCTTTAAAACTCCACCATGTATTTCGAAGGGAACCAAAGTGTTATTTTTTATATAATCTATGGGTACGATTTTTTTAAGTTTATCAGTAACAACATGCTTTTTTAAGTCAACAACATCCAACGAATAGGCTTTACATAAAAGTGTTAATATTTTTTTTTCATCGGTTAAATTAAGTTCAAATGCAGTATCTAGTTTAGACTTTCCAATTTCTTTGCTCGTGGATTTAATTTTGTTCATTTGATCAGCGTTGATCACAGATTGATCCATCAACATATTTAAAATATTTTGTTCGCTAGCAGCGTCTAAATATGCCGGCATAAAATTAATCTATCACCCTTGGTGCTATGAAAATTAACAATTCCTTTAGCTCATCGGTTTTGTTTTTGCTTTTAAATAAATTTCCAACAACAGGTACCTTGCTTAGTCCCGGAGTTTTTGTTCTGGTAGTATTAGTGGTATTTTTTTTAATTCCACCTATAACTACAATATCACCATCGCTTACTAAAAGTTTTGTCGTAATTTCATTTGTAGCAATTCCCGGTTCATCAGAGCCAGCAATTGTTTTTGGAGCATCATTATTTACTTTAATATCTAACAGAACATTCCCATCACCAATGATACTAGGGGTTACAGTTAAAGAAAGCGCAGCCTCTTTAAATTCAGTTGTTGTAGTTCCGTCAGAAGTTGTTTGGTAAGGAATTTGATCCCCTTGCGTAATAGTTGCTTCCTGATTGTTTAGTGTAAAAATACTTGGTGAAGAAAGAATTTTATTTAAACCCAACGACTCTAAAGCCTCAAGTTCTAATTTTAAAACACCTGTACCTAACGTTTTTATAATCCCAATACCGCTTGTTGCACCTGTAATTGAATTGTTTGTAACTGTACCAGCGGCAGCGCTTAGGGCAACTCCACCTGCAGTGGTTGCTGCTCCACCAACTGTACCAGATATAATTACAGATCCTTTTGTACCTGAAGTACCTTTCTCCGTCATAGCTCCAATTCTTGCTCCTAGAGCTTTTGCAAAAGAAGATGTTACATCAACTATGAAAGCTTCTATTAAGACTTGTTTAGTTTTTATATCAATTTCCCGGATAACAGCATCGATCACATCAAGATCTGGCTTGTGCCCCCTCACAATGATTGAACGTGTAGTATTTTCTACCGTTATTTTGAGATTGGTCATGGTCGTTGCTCCCTCGGCGCCTTGTGTAGAAAACAAATCTTCTAGAGTAGTTTTGGCTTGATCAGGGCTGATATAGTACAGTCTAAATATCTCAGCTAGGATGGGTTCAACCGATTCCTCCAATTGAATTTTTTTCTTTAAAACCTCAGCTCTGGCTGATTTGAAGCTTTCTTGCGTCGTTAATTTTTCTGGTGTGTGAACTCTAATAATTCCATTAGCTACGTCAATATCTGCTCCTAAAGTTTTCATGTCCAATAGTGTTTGAAAGGCAACATCCCAGTTTACACTTTCTAATTTAGCAGTTACTGTTCCACTAATTTCATCACCCACTAAAATATTAATATCCCCAATCTCTGCCATCAAACCCATTGCATAACTGAAATCGACATTATTTAAATTTATACTTACTTCTTGTTTAAGATTTCCATAATCTTCGGGTATGGTCACATAATTTCTAACGTTTTCAGTCGTGATGGTCTTCCTTTTATCTTCTCTAATATCAAAGTCAGGATCATAAGGTTTAGGTCCCGCTTTGACCAATTTATCCATTTCTTCTCGACCTTTAACTACAACGTCCGATACTTTTATTAATGGTTCTTGACCGTGAACAGATTTTTTGCCTTTTGTAGTGGTGCAAGAAGCAATTAAACTCATTATAAAAAATAATAAAATAATTTTTAAAATTTTTTTCATAACTTAATTTCCTTCTCTGGGTCTTATTTTATTATTCATATAAATTTCAAATTCTTCTTTAGAGTTTATCCTAACGACAATTAAATCGTTGTAAATATCGAGCACCTGAATATCATCTGAAATAAATTCATCTTCTTCAAATGTTAGTGCGCGTCCATCAGGCATAGATAAAACAGCAAGTTTTTTATGTGCTCCAGAAATGATTCCAACTAATTTCATATTATTAATAACCGAACTGCTAACTCCTGATCCTGTGGTAGCGTCTCCACTCACAGTTGCTCCTGTCCCTCCAGCAAATGGGTCTATTGCGGGCAGTTCTTCCTCTTCAGTGTCCTTGACCTCTTCGGCATAAACATTTGGTAAAAAAGATAGCTGCAACAAGAAAATTATTGCAAAAATAATTCGATTTTTTTTATTTTTTATATTCATTAGGTAATCCTACAATTGAAATAGTGCCTTCCGACATTATTGTTCTAGACTTTGCATCAACAGTTATTATTTCTTTATCATAATTAATCACTTTACTAGATTTTGATAATGCTCTCCTAAATTTTAAATAGCCAAGATAATTGCCTTGAATCTTGTAATTAACTGGAATTTTATAATACAAGGCTTGGGCTCCTGTATTTTCTTGAGAGTTTTCAGTTTGTTCATTTTGTGTATTTTCATTACCTCCAACTGCTACAGGCTCTCCTTTCTTAATATTGATAATACTTAAACCATTTGTCATAGCAAAATTGCTTATGTTTTGATAAAGATCCTCAACTTCTTTTTTACTGTGAAAAAAGTTGCTACTTTTTTTATATCTCGGTTCAAGCTCTTTTACTTTAGCTTCAAGAGCATTGATATTGCCCGAGTACTCTTCAATTTTATTCTGATTGTCGTCCATTATATTAATCTTCTCCTTTTGAGCAGTAATGACAGGTGAGATAAAAGCATAATAAACAATTAAAAAAATTAATATGGCTCCAGCTACTGATCCAAATTTAATTAACGTTTTTTTGTCTTTTAAAAGACCTGCCCCGCCACCACTTTTTATTTTTTCTAAAAGATCTTTTACATCCAAATTTTTTAAGGCAGCTAAATCCATTATACTCCTTTTAATTTACATAGTATTGTAAATCCTTTTTTGTTTGAAGATGATCCTGTTGTCTCTGTTGTTGTAACATTCATATCAACTAATGATGCTTGCTCAACAAGTGATTTTGCATTTAGGTTGCTAATAAAATTTAATATGTCTTGATCAGAAAATGCAGAGCCTTGGATAGTAATATTTGCTGATCCATCAAATTCTAATTTTGAAAATAGAACTCGCGCTGGAACGCTTCGTGTAATTTGAGCTAAGGCACGATATGATTGTACTTGATTTGAGCCTACTTTTTTTCCAAGTCTTAAAGCCGTCTCCATTTCTCTTTTTTGCTTCATCAACTTAGAATATCTTGCATTCACTCCGTCAAATTCACTTTGGACTTGATCAAATGCTAAAAGTTTTTCTTTATTTGAATGATAGTTAAAATAAGACAGACAAATCAATATTAAATAGATTCCTGCTATGGCTCCGGCCAATCCTTTAAGAGCAAAACCAGATAGAAACTTGATTTTATTTTGTTGTCTAACTGCGTCACGATTAGGCAATAAATTGATATTTTTTACAGCAGTAACAAATTTATAGTAACCAAAAACATCTAATTTACGAAAAGCTAATCCTAGCACCGAAGTTATAGGCGAGCGGTTATCAAGGTTAGTTTTTTCTCTGTTATATGCCGGAACCGTCATTGTTGACAGAGGATCAAAAATTTTAAACCTTGTATTGAGTAAATTTTTTGTAAATAAAGGCATTAGATCTCTGATATTTTTTAAATTACTAACAACATTTATTGTAGTAATTTTAGATTCATATTTATTCTCATATTCGCTAATAGCTTGTTTGATTTGCATCGCATATCGCCTAATAACATTTCGGGATTCGTCACCTTCTTGGTTAGGATTAGCATTTATTATGCTTTGTTTTTCTGGGGATCTTAAAAAAATATCTGTAATAATAGGAATATTGTTATGAATAATCATAAAATAATTTTCTTCAGCTCCAAATTCCATAATTGCGGAACTTGTTTTATTTGCAGAACCTAAAGAAAGATTGTCGAATGCATTTTTTAAAGTAAAACATCTTACATCCATAATAACTGGGTTAAGATTCGCCTTTTTAACAATTGAAGAAAAAGCATTTACGTCGGAAAGTTTAGATGCAACGAAAAGAATATCCATAGTATTATTTTTTGAATTTCGGTTAATCACTTGATGGAAAACAGAATAATCATTAAGATTTTCAGCTAATTGGACTAGGTTTTCCCAAAGAGAATCTGTTTCGATAGCTTTTATTAGCTCCTCCTCTGTCATAAGAGGGCTTGTTACAACCTTAATAATGGCACTAGTAACGGGAATTGAAAGAGCAACATTGGTGGATGTGACCTTTGCATTAGCCAAAGTCAATTTAATTTCTTCTGATAAATAGTCTTTATGCTCTATTAAATTTTCACTAACCTTTTCTTGATCAAGTAAACGATATGAAAATTTGTCTAAGATCCATTTTTCATTTTTATCCTTACTAGCTTGCGCAACGCGAACAGCTTGACTTGTAATGTCCACTCCTACTATTTCTTCACCAGCTACACTCATTTTACTAACTTTAGACTTGAAAAAACTTTGTAAGTTTTGTGCAAATTTACTTGTCTTTTTTATTTTAGATTCCCCGGGTGTAGTATTTTTTTTACCAAAACTAGGTTTTGAAATTTTTATATTTTTCAATTTTTCAAAGATACTTGAACTTGATTTTGTTGCCTGGGCAGATTCTTGTGGATTTTGAGGAGGTGGAGTAACCTTTGTTGCTTGTGCTTGATTAGAATAAGTTTCCGTCTTTACTGAAGTTTCATTTGTTGTTGGTTGAGAAGCCTTTGCCTCAACAACTGTGGGCGGGGGTTCTTCCACGTTGGATGGAGGTTCCTCTATTTTGGGGGTCTTGTTTTCAATTGACGATAAATCTTTTTGTTCAGATGAAACCTGCAAATCATCATACCATTTTTCTAAAATAGGTATGGCTTCCTCTAAATTTGTTGTTCCAGATGAAATGATTTTCTGCTTGCCATTTATATAAGTTCTTCCTACCCAATTGTGAGATTTCAACTCACCTTTATATTTGTCCTGCCTTACGTATATGTGGAGCCTTCCATTTTTCTTATGGATCATCTCCATGGCTTCTCCCTCCTTTAATTTTATTCTCTAAAACCTCTATTCAATTTAGTTTATTCTTACAAAACCATCTTTGTTCTAGATGAGACTATCTTTTGTCTGCCTCTATGCAGGTTCTTCCCATCCAATTGTGAGATTTCAACTCACATTTGTATTTATCTTGTTCTCTATGTATACTGAATTTTCTGTTTTTCTTATAAATCATCTCTGTGGCTCTATCCTTTATCCTTTTGAGTTCTGATTTTAGAACTCTCACACAATTTATTTAACCTCTAACACAAAATTTCATTTATGTCTAACACAAATTTTAAATTTTTTTACCATAATTTTCAAAATATTCAATAAATTCAACGTTTTTTTTAAATTTACTAAAAATTCTGTATTAAATTAAAAATGATAATTCTCTAACACAAGACATAATAAATCTAACACAAAATCATAATATTTTAATTATAAAATTGTGTTAGAGTTTTTATCATTAGCTAAATTAATCTAAAAATTAGGCATTTTATGTTA
>Ga0208274_1001595_pt1 | contig 10280 bp, 8 predicted proteins | sample ETNtaG_22_FD_185755 | JGI IMG/M metagenome (GOLD analysis project Ga0208274, IMG submission 185755) | Marine microbial and viral communities from oxygen minimum zone, Eastern Pacific Ocean - ETNP201306SV43 (SPAdes) (version 2) | ecosystem: Environmental > Aquatic > Marine > Oceanic ... | reverse complement strand
TGCAACATGGGAATTGGCTCAAGGAATATTAAGGTATAAAAAAAAATATCCATTTTCTCTCATCACAATATTACATGGGTTAGAAGTAACCCGTTTAAATTCACAAAAGTATAATAAAAGAATTCCGCAGTTTCAAAAAGTACTAAAATATTCAAATCAAATTATTACAGTAAGCAATTATACAAAAATGGAAGCGTTATCTATCGGAGGAGACCATAAAATTGAAACGATACCAAATTTTGTAGATACCAATGATTTTTATCCTGAATCAAGAACCAATTGTCGGAGGCATTTCAAATTTGATCAGAATGAAAAAATCCTTTTAACGCTTTCTCGTTTGGTAAAAAGAAAAGGGCATGCTATCGTAATCAATGCATTACCCGCGGTTAAAGAAACTTTCCCCAATATTAAATATGTTATTGCTGGTGATGGAGATCAATCGTATAAAGAAGAATTAAAACAATTGGTTGTTGAATTGGGGCTCGAAAGTAATGTTTTATTTTTTGGTTACATTCATGAGGACCAAAAACGACTGTTATATAATGCTTGTGATATTTATATCATGAATAGCATGGCAACAAATGAAAAGGGTGACTCTGAAGGGTTTGGCATTACATTTTTAGAAGCAAATGCTTGTGGGATACCTGTCATTGGTACTACATCCGGGGGGATTGGCAATGCAATTAAAAATAGAGTAAATGGATTAATGGTGTCCCCAAATAGCCCGGTGGAAACAACAAATGCCATATTGGATTTATTTAATGATTCACCCTTGTATAGTGAAATTTCATTGAGTGCTGTTTCAAGGGTAAACAAACAATTTAGTCTTTCTCATATCGGAGAAAAATATCAGCAAATAATATCAAGCCTTTATACTTCGCAATGATAAAATAATTACCTTAAATTCCTCGCCATTATGGTGAACAAAAGTCCCCAAAAGGTTAATCAATGAATTTCCGAATGCCGGAGATCAAATATTTTTCCCAAAAACTTAATGATAAATGCACCCTATGTGGTGCATTTTTTGTTTATGAAAGGAGCCAAGTCTGAATGAGTGTAATTCAGCAAATTGTCGCATTACAAAAAATCGATTCACAGCTACAGGATATCGCCGAACTACTGGGAGATCTCCCAGGGAAGGTCGATGCATTAAAAGATGAAGAGTTGGGATTGGCAAAGTCCATTGAAGATGGGAAAGCCCGAATCAAAGCATTAGAACTCGAACTAAATAAATTCGATAGTCTAATGACCGATTATAATGGGAAAATCGACAAACATAAAGATCAACTGTATTTAGTTACATCCAATAAACAATATGATGCTTTACAGCATGAAATTGATCACCTAAAAGGAGAATTGGATGAAATTGAAACAAACGCCTTAGAATTCGCAGAAGAAAAAGAAACCATTGAAACACGATTGAAGTCTGAAGAAGAAAATTTAGATTCATTGAGTAAAGATTTGGTGGGACGCCGGGAAAAACTTGAAGTGTTAATGAATGAATCTTCTGAAGAAAAAGCAAAGTTAGATAAAGAAAGAGTCAAAGAAAGAGATAGCATCGAACCAACAACCTTGGCTCGATATGATCGAATTCATACAGCGCGCAAAGGATTATCGGTTGTTTTGGTTGAAGGTTCCGCCTGTGGCGGGTGTGGTGCATTTGTACCGCCTCAGGTTGTGTCAGAAGTCAAGGCGGGCAAAGGGCCCAAAACTTGTGATAGCTGTAGTCGATTTCTCTACTATGAATCTAATTAACCTATTTATAAAATATTTAGATGTAATTTCTATAGATTTTTGAAATGAGTGCCAATCGGATAGTTGCTCTCAATCTGCAGATTGCATCATTGAGAGAGGAAAGTCCGAGCACCGCAGGATAGGATGCCTTCTAACGGAAGGACCCCGCAGATTGTGGGGATGGAAAGTGCAACAGAAAATATACCGCCTCGAACATGTTTTGGGGTAAGGGTGAAATGGTGGTGTAAGAGACCACCAGGTTCTGATGTAATTCAGAATGCTTGTAAACCCCATCCGGTGCAAGATCAAGTAAACCCCAAGATGTAATCCGCATCGTTATTCGGGGAGGGTTGGTCGCGTGATCTCGATAGTAATGTCGGGACCAGATGAATGACTATCAATTACAGAACTCGGCTTATAGATTGGCCCTCATTTCAAAAATCAACTTCCATAATTAGTCTCCCCTATCAATGGGGAATATTGTGTGGTAAATACTAAAAATCCTCATATATTTAAAGACCATGCGTTGGAAAATTAAACAACCATCCCAAGACCAGGTTACATCTTTAAAAAAAGAATTCAACACGTCTGAAATTATCGCGAAAGTATTAGCCAATCGCGGTATCGAATCCTTGAAATCTTCTCACAACTTTTTCAATCCGTCAAATGATCAACTCCATGACCCTTTCATAATGAAAAATATGGATATCGCCGTTGACCGTATTTCCAAGAACATTCAAAATCAAAAACCAATATTAATTTTTGGGGACTATGATGTGGATGGAACCACCGGTGCCTCTTTACTATATTTAGGCCTAAAAGATCACAATGCAATAGTTGAATATTATATTCCCCATAGAGAAAAAGAAGGCTATGGTTTATCTACAGGAGGGATTGATTATGCCCAGTCTATAGGTGCCGATTTACTCATCACCTGTGATTGTGGTATTAATGCGTTTAAACCTGTGGATGATGCCGCTGACCAAGGCATTGATGTCATTATTACGGATCATCATATTCCAGATAAAAAATTGCCCAATGCCTATGCCGTTCTCAATCCAAAGCAAAAAGGATGTGAATACCCATTCAAAGGCCTGTGTGGATGTGGTGTTGCGTTTAAATTGATTTCTGCATTATCCGAACAAAGTGAAATTGAACAAAACCTTGGGTTAAATTATTTAGATTTGGTCGCCTTGGCCACATCCGCAGATATGGTACCCATATTAGATGAGAATAGAGTATTGGTACATTGTGGATTGGATCAACTGGAAGAATCTAATAGTCCCGGTATTCATCAATTATTAGTCCAAACAGGATTGGTGGGTGAATCCCTGAATGTAGGAAAACTGGTTTTTGGGTTGGCCCCCAAGATTAATGCAGCCGGGCGAATGGGGGACGCAAATCGCACAGTTGAATTATTGACCACTTCAGATAAAAATCGGGCAGAAGAATTGGCATCCATATTGGTACGTGAGAATAAACGCCGCCAACTTATCCAAGAAGATATTGTGAATGATGCCATTCGCCAGGTTTATGCTCAGGTAGATTTGGAAAATAGCAAAGTAGTCATTGTGGGATCTAAAGGATGGCACCCCGGTGTCATTGGTATTGTTGCGTCTCGGATTAAAGATGAATTTTCTCGCCCGGCCATTGTCATTGCTTTTGACGAAGATGGTATTGGGAAAGGCTCTGCCCGGAGCATTCCCAAGCTTGATTTATACGATGCACTTGCCTACGCCTCAAAATTCCTCGAAGGATTTGGTGGCCACCCAATGGCGGCTGGGTTAACTGTACTTGAGGATCGGTTTGAAAATTTTAAATCATTATTTTTAAGAAATGTAAATAAAATTTTATCAGATGATGATTTAATTCCCGTTATAAGCATCGATGGTGAAATGGAATTAAAAGATATTAATCCGCGATTTATGCGATTTTTGGAAAAACTGGGGCCCTTTGGACCGGGAAACATGCGCCCTAAATTTGTGAGCAGAAACTTACAGGTTTCAGGTCAGCCGAGACTCATGGGGAAAGGGGAGCATATTCGGTTTATCGTCAGTCAAAATGGTAGGAATTATCCTGCAGTTGGGTTCAAATTATCTTCCCATTATGAGGATTTGATTCGGGGTGTTCCTATCGATTTAGCCTATGTAGTTGAGGTCAATGAATGGCAGGGGCAATCGAATATTCAATTAAATGTTAGGGATATACACCTTTCAAAATAATATTATAGGATTCTATGCATAAAAGTAAAATAACCGGTTTGGGATTTGAAGTACCCGAAAAAGTGGTTCTTAATGCCGATCTGGAAAAAATAATGGATACTTCAGACGAATGGATTCAATCAAGGTCTGGCATCAAAGAAAGAAGATGGGCCTCAGAAGATATTGCCACATCTGACTTAGCCTTAGGCGCATCTAAAAAAGCTATGGAAATGGCTGGTGTTTCTCCGGAGGATATAGACCTCGTGATTGTAGGAACCTTGTCCTCAGATTATTTTTTCCCCGGTGTCAGCGCCCAACTTCAAGATAAACTCAACCTTCGGAATGTAGCCGCATTTGATATTAAAGCAGCATGTTCTGCATTCGTATACTGCCTTTCTGTGGGAGATCAATTTATACGTAGTGGTATGGCAGAAACAGCTCTAATCGTTGGAGCAGAAACACAAACAAAGTTGATTGACAAAACGACACGTGGCCGGGATATTGCCGTTCTTTTTGGGGATGGCGCCGGCGCAGCCATCATTCAAACCAGTAACGATGATAGTGGTATTTTATCCACACACCTTCATTGTGAGGGAAAAGATATGAGAAATCTCTGGATGGAAGGCCCAGGGTCTGCTCCCGGTGTTTGGATAAATAATAAACAAGCCATTGCCGATGGCCGATTATCTCCTTTTATGAATGGCCGGGAAGTATTTCGAAACGCAGTCACAAGATTTCCAGAAGTTATTCAGGAGGCCATGGATGAAAATGGATTAACCATGGATGATATAAAATTAATCATTCCTCACCAAGCCAATAACAGGATTAGTCAAGCCGTGGCAAAACGAATGGGCATCGATATGGATCGTATTTATAGCAATATTCATAAATATGGCAATACAACGGCGGCGTCCATCCCCATTGCCCTCACAGAAGCATTTCAAGAAGGAAAAATTAAAAAAGGGGATCATATTATTTTGGCGGCCTTTGGAGCCGGATATACTTGGGCTTCAGCAGCAATACGTTGGTAAAAATATGGATACCGATTCAATCAAAATTTATATAACCTAAATATAAAAATGGACGCATTATTTTTTACAGATGAACACACCATGTTGGTGGAAATGGTTCGTGAATTTGCCAATAATGAAGTGGCACCCATCGCGCGAGAATTGGATGAATCAGGCGAGTTTCCACGAAACTTGGTGAGCCAAATGGCCGAACTTGGATTGATGGGAATTCCCATTTCAGAATCATTAGGTGGCGCGGGGATGGATACAGTGGCATATGCAGCAGCCATTATGGAGTTGGCCCGTGCCGATGCATCTGTGGCAATTACCATGGCTGCCCATACCTCACTTGGCACCATGCCGATTGTAATAGCCGGTACTGAAGAACAGAAAAAAAAATACGTACCGCCGCTCGCCACAGGAGAAATGATTGGCGCTTTTGGGTTGACTGAACCTGATGCCGGGAGTGATGCAGGTGCCACCAAAACAACGGCTGTAAAGAAAGGGAATGAATATATCATCAATGGTGGAAAAATATTTATTACCAATGCAGGGGAAGCAGGCCTGCTAAACCTGACCACACGGGTAATGGATGGTGATGAAGATAAAGGCATTGGGGCATTTACAATTTCAACGGATACACCAGGTTTGGTGATTCAACCCAAAGAAAAGAAAATGGGATGGTGTGCCAGTGATACCCGTCAGATATTTTTTGAAGATATGGTTGTGTCAGAGAACAATATGTTGGGAACACCGGGAAAAGGATTTAAAACCTTTTTAAAGACCTTAACCAACGGCCGTGTGTCCATCGCTGCTCTATCTGTGGGGACGGCCCAAGGTGCTTATGAGAAAGCATTACAATATGCAACGGAGAGAAAAGCATTTGGCAAAGAGATCTATAAATTTCAAGCTATCAGCAATAAACTGGCCGATATGGCCACAGAAATAGAAGCCGCCAAACTGATGACATTTCACGCGGCTTGGATGAAGGATCAAGGGTTAGATATACAAAAGGAAGCAGCCATGGCAAAACTGTTAGCCAGCGAAGTCGCCATGCGTACGACGACAGAAGCTATTCAGATCCATGGCGGTTATGGATATGTAAAAGAATATGATGTTGAACGGTATTTTCGTGATGCTAAAATTCTGGAGATTGGTGAAGGAACCAGTGAAATCCAGCGACTCATTATTGCAAAAAATATAGTGAATTCCGTCAAGGCGATATAATGGTCCGTATTCCAAATAAACCAACCATCGCAGAACAGTTGGCCAGTATCTTAAACCACTATTGGCGACAGATTTCTATTTTACTAGGGGTAATTATTTTATTGTCCTTATTCTTCCCCCGTGGGAAAGCATTACTCTATTCTTATCAGTTAAATGATGTGGCGAGAGAAGAAGTGGTGGCACCATTTAATTTCCCAATATTAAAGACGGAAATCGAACTTCAAGGAGATTTGGATGAAGCTGTAAAATCGGAACCTTTTATATTTACGCGATCGCAAGACTTGGTGAACAATCAAGTCGCTGGAGTCGAAAAATATTTTAATTTGGTTGATGCCATTCAACATGGAAATAAAAAATTATCTGATTCACAAGATTCCCTATATCGAAATCGGTTTTCAGATCAATATGATGCAGCAAGGATTGCATTTCAATCAGATAGTGCCGAATTGGCCTTTTTATACAACCAAATTCGTGCACAATACCCTTTCGTGGGAGAAAATGAGAAATGGGAAAATGTATTCATTTCTGATCCTTTTGTTTCTACCGCAATCAATTTGAAAAATTTAAAAAATGATATTATCCAAATTTCCAGAAACCGATGGGCAGAAGGTATTTATGATACTGAAATTTCTGAAATTGTTAGCCATAAAGTTGCCATCAATAGGGGCGACAGCGAGGCCTCGGAATTAACCGATCCTGATACATATAATGATTTGCAGAATGCCTGGACAAAGGCAAAAGTAGAAGTAACAAATATTTTCCCCAATGAGTTGGATGTTCGACGAGACTTAGGGTATTCACTCGTAATTGAATTCATGAAACCCAATCTTATTTATGATCGAGAAACAACGGAGCGAAGACAACAAGCCCGTAAAGATCGTGTGCCTCGAAATAAAGGGATCATACTAAAGAATGAACGAATTGTAGATGCCAATACACGGATTACAGCAGATGATTTGCAAAAACTCCATTCATTATCTGTGGCCGTAGATATAAAGGCCAGTGAGGAAAAAGGGTTGGATATAGCCCTGGCTTATTTAGGCCGTATTTTGGTTATTGGCATAATTATTTCATTCTTTTTTACGTTTCTACTAACCTACAGAACTGCCATTTTTGAAGATTGGAAAATGGTTCTCCTACTTGCACTTATTTTTACCATAGAAGTTGGCCTTGCATATTTATTTGCCCAAAAATTAGAATTATCAGAATATCTAATCCCCATAACTGTAGCCGCAATGGTATTAACAATCATGTTTGATGCCCGGATTGGTTTCATGGGCATCACGTCAATCATTTTACTCGTGGGGATCCTGATTGGGAATAATGTCGAATTTATGGTTACCTCAATGTTCACGTCATCCGTTGGCATTTATGCGGTACGTCAATTACGTCAGAGGGCCCAACTGTTTACAGCTATTTTTTCCTTGGTCGGGAGCAGCGCATTGGCCATTATTAGTCAAGGACTGTTTAAAGGGAATCCACTGGCGATCATGGGATATGATATGATGAATTTGAGCGTTGTGGCTGTATTATCTCCCATTGTGACCTATGGACTCATTGGCATCCTGGAAGTCTCTTTTGGAATAACAACCAACTTAACCTTGATTGAATTACTTGATTTTCAACACCCCTTATTAAAAAGATTACAACACGAAGCCAATGGAACGTTTAACCATAGCATTGTGGTGGGAAATTTAGCCGAAGCCTGCGCCGACGCCATCGGTGCCAATTCTTTATTGTGCCGGGTGGGTGCATATTATCATGATTTAGGCAAGATGGCCCGGCCCGAATATTTTATAGAAAATCAATACCATGGAGAAAATAAGCACGACACACTCACACCCACCATGAGCGCAAAAATTATTAAAAACCACGTAACAGAAGGGTTAAACCTGGCCAAAGAATACGCACTCCCCAGTATTGTGAGTGACTTTATTCCCATGCATCACGGTACCACAAGGGTTGAATATTTTTATCGCAAAGCATTGGAAGAAGCTGGGGATGAAAAAGTAAACGAAAAGCAATTCCAATATCCCGGGCCCAAACCCAATACAAAAGAAACTGGGATACTCATGATTTGTGAAGCGGTCGAAGCAGCTGTACGATCTATCAAAGAGCCGAATATTTTGAAAATTGAGGAAATGATTGATAAAATTGTGAATAAACGAGTGACAGCCGGTCAATTGTCTGAATGCCCCCTCACCATGGATGAACTTACACGTATCAAAGGCAAAGTAGATGGGGCCACGGGACTCCTGCCCGTTTTGAGGGGAATCTACCACATTCGGATTGAATACCCCGATGATACCAACGGAAATATCCCCCAGGAGGATATTGACGCTTGATTTCAATTGAAGTTGAAATTGACCCTTCGTTAGAAGGGCCGAATAAAGCGACTGTTATTTCAATTATACAAAAGGTTTTGGATACAGAAGGGATCCAAGATGGCAACCTTACTTTCATATTTGGTTCTGATGAATTATTAAGCGATTTGAAAAAAGAATTTTTCAACAAAAACCAATGGACAGATGTTATTGCATTCCGAATGAATGATTACGAAGAAGATGAAGTCGAAGGTGAAATTTATATTAGTCTAGACCGAGCCAAAGAAAATGCCAAAAAGTTTGACCAACCAAACAATAAAGAATTGGGTCGATTAATTATACATGGTGGATTGCATTTACTGGGGTATGAAGATGAATCAGATAAAGAAAAAGCAGCAATGATTCGAAAAGAAGATCTTTATTTAAGTCAAGTAGATTGGAAACAACTTAATGGGTGAGATTGGAAAACGGTTTGAAGAGTTGGTAACGATTGTCACCAAACTACGGGCACCGGATGGGTGTCCCTGGGATCGAGAACAAACAAATAAGTCGTTGTTACCCTATTTTATTGAAGAAGCCTACGAAGTGATTGAAAGTGTAGATGAGGAAGATTGGGAAACCCTAAAAGAAGAGTTAGGCGATATTTTATTACACGTTGTTTTTCAGGCATCAATCGCAGAAGATGACGGAAAATTTAAATTGATGGAATCTCTAACAAAAATCAATGAGAAGTTAGTGAACCGTCACCCACATGTGTTTGGTGATGCAAAAGCTGACTCTGAATTCCATGCCAAACAGAATTGGGAAGCAGCAAAACATAAAGAAAAAGGGCGTGAGTCCAGATTGGATGGTGTTCCGGTTAATTTGCCCGCATTAATTAGAGCTCAGCGTCTTCAGCAAAAAGCAAGCTATGCAGGGTTTGATTGGGATAAGGTTGCGCAGGTTTGGGATAAAATTCATGAAGAAATATTGGAATTAAAAGAAGCACAATCGAGTAGTGTAAAAAACCATATTGAAGAAGAAATTGGTGATGTACTATTTTCAATAGTAAATCTGGCACGGTTTTTGGATATACCGGCAGAGGATGCATTGCGGAAGACGAACAAGAAATTCACCACTCGATTTTCTAAAGTGGAAGAAGGAATTAAAGCACAAGGAAAAGAATTAGAAGATGCCACATTAGAAGAAATGGATGCCATTTGGAATGAGGCGAAAAAAATGGAGTAATCACTTCATTAATTTTAACCCTTCCCGAACACTTAATGGTACCAAAGTTTCACGCCCAACAATATCCTTCACTCAATTAGCATCCGTTTTTGAATATTCTCTTAAGGCCCATCCAATAGCTTTTTGAATAAAGAATTCTTTATCAAACCCCTTTCCAAAATATCTAAGGCAGCATACTGGCATTCTCTATGTGGGTTGGGCCATAGGGTTTTAATAAAGCCTTCACAAGTATTCTGGGTTGGCATCCCAAATTCTTTAATAAAACTACGCGTTAATTCTTTTCGTTTGGGTGATTTAATGCCATAGAACTCGAATTGATTTTTCATATACCTTTTCATTGGTATTGCATTATCCTCGTTCTTGTTTTGTATGAACAGATAAAATAATGGGATTATAGAATACGTATCAACCGCCATGAATCGTCACCACCAACCGTCGGCTCCCTCCGTGGTTCCGATGTTCACATAAATAAATGCCCTGCCATGTGCCCAAATTCAAATTTCCATTTGTTATTGGTATGTGAACAGAAGATCCTAAAATAGATGATTTCAGATGGG
>Ga0208274_1001593_pt1 | contig 10282 bp, 9 predicted proteins | sample ETNtaG_22_FD_185755 | JGI IMG/M metagenome (GOLD analysis project Ga0208274, IMG submission 185755) | Marine microbial and viral communities from oxygen minimum zone, Eastern Pacific Ocean - ETNP201306SV43 (SPAdes) (version 2) | ecosystem: Environmental > Aquatic > Marine > Oceanic ... | reverse complement strand
GGTGAATTCGCGGCCCGCGACGCGCCGCTGCCCGATGGCAATTGCGTGCTCCACCAGCAGTTCGGTTTCCGGGCGCGGAATAAGCGCGCGCGCGTCCACCCGAAACTCCAGCCCGAAAAATTCCCAACGCCCCAGCAGGTAGGGCAGCGGGCGGCCCGCGCCGCGCTGCTGCAGGCGCTGCCAGTAGTGCCGGCGCTGTGCGCCGGAAAGTTGCTTTTCGGGGTGCGCGTGCAGCCAGCTGCGCGGCACGCGCAGTGAGTGCGCCAGCAGGAGCTCGGCCTCCAGGTTTGGGTTCTCGGCGGGCAACCCGCGCGCGCCGTGGCGCAGGGCAGTGGCGACTGTGGCAGGGGTGCTCATGGGCGCTCTGTGCGGCGTTTAAATCCCGGCCTCGGCCAGCCGGGCGGCTTCCTCACGGGTGGCGAGTTCGTCGATGAAATCATCAATGTCGCCGTTTAGTACGCCTTCCAGGTTATGCACGGTTGTGCCGACGCGGTGGTCGGTGACGCGGTTCTGGGGGAAGTTGTAAGTGCGGATTTTCTCGCTGCGGTCACCGGTGCCGACCTGCGCGCGCCGCATGGCCTCCTCCTCGCTGCGGCGCTTCTCCGCCTCCATTTCGTAAAGGCGCGCGCGCAGGATTGCCATGGCGCGCAACCGGTTTTGCAGCTGTGAACGTTCGTCCTGGCACTGGACGACCACGCCGGTGGGCTGGTGAATGAGGCGTACGGCGGTGGAGTTTTTCTGCATGTGCTGGCCCCCGGCGCCGCCCGCGCGATAGACCTCCAGTTTCACCTCGCTCTCAGGGATGTTGATCTCCACCTCGTCCACCTCGGCCATCACGGCCACGGTGGCGGTGGAGGTGTGGATGCGGCCCTGAGTCTCGGTTTCGGGCACGCGCTGCACGCGGTGAACGCCGGATTCGTATTTCAGGTGCGAATAGGCGCGTTTGCCTTTTATCTCCATGATCAATTCCTTGTAGCCGCCGATGCCGCTGGCGTTGGAGGAGATTATTTCGGCGCGCCAACGGCGGTTTTCAGCGTAGCGGGTGTACATGCGGTAGAGGTCGGCCGCGAACAGCCCGGCCTCATCCCCGCCGGCGCCGGCGCGGATTTCGACGATGACGTTGCGCTCGTCGCGCGGGTCTGTGGGTAGCAGCATGCGGCGGATGCGTTGCTCGAGTTTTTCGATGGCCGGGCGCAGCGCGGCGATTTCCGCCTCCGCCATTGAGCGCATTTCGGGGTCAGCGAGCAGCGCCTCGGTCTCCTTGAGTGTCTGCGTGCTTTCACGGTACTGGCTCGCCAGTAACACAATCGGCTCGATGCGGGCGCGCTCCTGCGCGTATTCGCTCACGCGCGTGTAATCGCTGGCCACTTCGGGGTCGGCCAGCAGCTGGCTCAATTCCTCAAAGCGCGCTTCGATTCCGGAGAGTTTTTTTAGCATGATTTCACGTTAATTGCAGAGCTGCGAGTTCGGCCTGATTGCTGTGGAGCAAGCGGGCAGCGCTGGCTGCGATGGCTCTGTGACAACTACTTAGTGAATAAAGAACGAGAGCAACACCAGCACCAGAATCAGCGCTGACCCGAGCATGGCGATGCGCTTCAGGTCAGCGCGAATGTGGGCGTAGTCGCTGGGGAGCGCATCGCGGGCACGGATGCGTTGCAAGGTGGGGTTGGCCGCCCTCGGTGCGGTGCGCAGGCTGCGGCGTCTTCTGCTCTGGCGTTTGCTCATGACGGAGTGCTGCCTCTCTGCGCTAAATGATACCTGCTGTGCGCGGTTTCGTACAGGGCACCGGCGTGGGGTCGGCTGCGCACGTGCCTCAAACAGCCAGCGCCCACTTTTGTCAAGCCGATTTAACGCTAGGCCGAATCTTCCAGTTCGGCGAAGACCACAATGCGCTTGGTATCCACCAGATAGGGGTAGCAGGAAATCAGTGTTGCGGTGGGCGCGCTGGTGCGTTGCATCACCTCCACCGCTGTGGGCTCCACCACGTCGCTGCCAGTGATGACATAGTTGAATCGCTCGCCCATGGTGTGGATTGTGATGATATCCCCCGGCGCGAGCCGGTCGAGATCGCGGAAAATTTCGCCGAAGATGTCGTTGTGCGCGGAGACCACCAGATTCCCGTTCTGTCCGGGACTGGCGGTGCCGATATGCTGGCCGACGCCGCGCCGTAATTGTTCCCAGCCGTCGCCCTGCACTACGGGGGCATCGATATTGATGGCCGGGATGACTATGCGCGTCGCCTGTCGCGGCCCAAGGGTGGGGATGACCACCGCCGGCAGCGCCTGCACAAGCGGGCGCAGGTTTTCGGGAATCTCAGCGTCGTTCGGGCGCGCGCCGCCGGGGTCGGTGGGGGGAGTGTGGCCGCTGGGCAGCATGAGCGCTGTTATCATCGGGGTGGGGGCAGCCGTCGGCGCGCGCTCCGCTGAAATCACCTCCTGTACCTCCTCGTTAATCTTCTCGCGCGCTTGCCAGAAGTCGTAGGCCAAATACACCAGTCCGGCCACGGCGGCCACTTCTAGAAACCAAAGCGCCCGGCTAGTCAGGCGCCCAAGGCGCAGCTCGCGGGGGGGCGGGGACCAATCTGCGGGGTCGTCCGTGGTTACCTGCGCGCGCAGCGCCCGGCCTGTATCGCGGAACCCGCGCAGGCGCTCTTCACGCGCGCGCTGTTTCTTTATCTTCAGAATGCGCTCAAGCTCATTGATGGAAAGGTCGTCCACCGAGCGGCGGTCTTTCATCATCATGCGGCCATCCGCGCGACCGCGAAAACCTCGCGCTGGAAGAACCAGCGAAACGGCGGCCAGGCGAAAAGTACCCGCCGCAACGCGGCCAGCAGCGCGTGCTCATTGCGACTCTGGGGCGGGCTTTGCAGCCACACCTGACCCCGAAAGCCGGCCCTGCGCAGCGCCAGCCAAAGGCTCAGCGCGCTCTGCTCGTTGACGTGTACGTCCACATTCGCGGCCACATTCAGCGCGCGCGGGTTGGCTGGATAGGCCGCTCCTTGCCCACACAAAACCCGGAAGAGGCGCACAAATGGATAGGCGTAGCGGTCGTACCATGCGTTCGGAGCGGTGTGCACTACGAGCAGGCCGTCGCGCTGCAGCACGCGCCGTGCTTGCTGCAGCGCCTGCTTCATCTCCCACGGGAAGAGGTGCTCGACCACGTCGAACAGCAACACGCGGTCGAAATCCCCATCAGGAAAGGGCAACGCTTTCGCGTCCGCCCGGGAGACCGGATTGGCGTTCAGCGCGTTCCGGCTGCCGTCCTTGCGGGCGATAGAAACGGCTGCCGGAGCGTAGTCCACCCCGCAGGCGCGCGCGCCCAGCCGCGCGCAGTGGCGCAGAATCTCGCCGCGCCCGCAGCCCACATCCAGGACACGCATGCCCGCGCTGACTTCCGCCAGCGCGAACGCAGCCTGCAGCCGGCGCGAAAGGCGCTCGCCGTGCGTTTCATTGAATTCGTGGAAGCCCTCGCAAGCCGCGCGGAAATATTCCTCGGTGTAAAGGTCGGGCGAGAGGGAGGGATGTTTTGCGGGCGGCGCTGCCATCACCGATGATTATAAGGGATTGCGGCGGCGAATCAGCTTTGCCGTTAGCGCCAGTTCAGGTACTTTCATTGCGTTCATCAGTGCCAGATAAACGGCCGCCCCAATTGCTCCGGGCAGCAGCACGGCTGCCAGTTCGCTCAGCAGCTGGCCCGGCCAGTTTATCTGGCCCACGCCCCACAGTGCGGCCATAGTTGGCACCGCCATCGCGGCAGCGGCGAGTACCGCTCGCGAAGTTGTGTGCCCCAGCCGCTGCCCGCGCAGGCTGCCGACGCGCCGGTGCAGCAGCAGCCACATTGTCAGTGCGTGAACGCTTAATTGAATGGCATTGGCGACAATGAGGTCACTGAGTCGCATCGGCCGGAAAAACGAGGGCGTCAGCGCGGCAGCCAGATAGATGAAGACGCCCACCAGGCCGACAATGGCCGGTGTCCATGCGTCCTGCCGGGCGTAAAATGCATTAATGAGCAACAGGTCTATGGCCGCGGCGATGATTCCTAGTAGGTACAATCGCAGCACCATGGTCGTCATTGCGGTGTCGGCGGGAAGGAAATCGCCGTGCTCGAAAATTAGTTCCACCACCGGCCGCGCCAGCACGAAAAGCCCCACCGTGGCAGGGATGATGAGCACCAGCACCAGTCTCAATGCGTGCGCCAGCGTGGCCAGAAAATCCCGGCTGTCCTCCGGCGCAGACCACCCCGCCGCCTGCCGCGCCAGCGTTGGCAGGATGGCGACGGAGATGGCCGTGGAGGTCAGCCCGAGCGGGAACTGCATCAGCGTGGTGGCGTAATCCATCCAGGCGATGCTCTGGTCGCCGGTGGTGGATGCCAGCCGGTAGGAAATTGCGCGGCTAACCATATCTACCAGCAGGCCGAGAACAATGGGAAAGTACAGCCGCGCGATGCGGTGCAGGGCCGGATGACGCCAGTCCAGAACCGGGCGCAGCTGCGTGTCCCGCAATCCGGGCAGCTGCAGCAGTACCTGCAGCGCCGCGCCTGCCAATAGACCGGCTGCCATAGCACGCACACCGAACGGCCGCGCGAAGAGGAGCGTGGCGGCCACGATGCCGAGGTTGAAAATCGCCGCGTTGAATGCGGGCAGCGTGAAGCGTTTCAGTGAATAGAGCAGCCCGGCCAGAATACCAGCGAAGTTCAGGAAGAGCATGGCCGGCAGCGTCAGGCGCAGCAGGCTGGCGGTCAGGCGCAGCGTTTCCGCGCTCATGCCGCCGCTTACCAGCCATGCGATTTGGGGAGCGAACAACTCCCCCAGCAGCACCAGCGGGGTCATCAAAGTGACGCAAAGGGTGAGTAAAAAGGAGGCGATCAGCCATAACTCGGCCCGTTTCTCAGGGCGGGCATACGTGCTGAAAACGGGCACCAGCGCCGCGCTGACCATGCCGCCCGCCAGTAAATCGTAAAACCACATCGGAACCTTTGCAGCGATGTTGAAAGCGCTGACTAGGCCAGTTGCGCCGAAGAAATATGATTTTGCGATATCGCGCGCCAGACCGAGCACGCGCGAGACGATATTTCCGGCGGCGATGATTGATGCCGCCCGCGCCACGCCCACCATTTCCGCGGGAGGCGGCTCCGCGCTTGGGGCAAAACCGGATGTGCTGCTAGGTGTGGAGGGCATGGGCCCGGATGTTTACAACAGTTCCTTGACAGACTGAGCGACCGGGAGGGTCATCCCATCCGCCTGCAGCAATTCCGTTAAGCTCGCGGCGCGAATATGCTCGAGCGAGCCAAAATGCCTGAGCAGCGCTTTGCGCCGCGCCGGCCCGATGCCCGGCACGCTGTCCAACCGCGAGGCTAGGCCAGATTTCCGGCGGCGCTGGCGGTGGTGCGCCAACGCGAAACGATGGGCCTCATCGCGGATGCGCTGGGCGAGGAACAGCGCGGGTGAGTGCGGCGGCAAGGCCACAGGCGCGACCTGACCGGGTACGAACAATTCCTCATTCTGCTTTGCAAGAGCGGCGACGCAAACAGAATCGCTGAGTTTGAATTCGCGCAGCACCGCCAGCGCGATTCCTAGCTGCCCCTTGCCGCCATCCACCAGCAGCAGGTCGGGCAGCCGGGCAAAGGCCTCGTCCGGCTTTGGCGCCGCAGAATCCCGCTCGCCGTCTGCCTGCCAGCGGCGGAAGCGGCGCACAAGCACCTCGCGCATGCCGGCGTAATCATCCGGCCCGGCCACTGTGCGGATGGTGAAGTGGCGGTAATGTGATTTCTCCGGCGTGCCCTGATGGAAGACTACCATGCTGCCGGTGGCGGCCGTGCCCTGCGTGTTGGAGATGTCGAAACACTCGATGCGGTTAGGCGGTTCCGGCAGCCGCAGAGCGTCCTGCAGCTCGGCCAGCGCGGCTTCCTGCTTCAATGTGTCGGCCTGCCATTGCGCTCTCATCGCGCCGAGAATCTCGGATGCGTTTTCCGTCGCCATGCGCACAAGGTTGCGTTTCGCACCGCGGCGGGGCACGGTGAGCGCCACCTTGCGGCCGCCGCGCCGGTCACGCAGCCATTCCTTTATTATCCGGGCTTCGGCCAGAGGGCCCGGCAGCAGCACCTCCTGCGGCACGAAAGTGGCCTTGTGGTAAAACTGCTTTACAAAAGCGGTCAGTACCCTCTCGTTGTCCTCGTCGGCCGTGCCCTCCAACACGAAATATTCGCGCCCGATGAGCTTGCCGGAGCGGATGAAGAAGACCTGCACACACGCGTCATTGGCTTCGTGCGCGAAGGCGATGACATCGACGTCAACGTCCTTCGGGCTGATGACCTGCTGCTTTTCGACGATGCGTTCAATGGCCAGCAACTGGTCGCGCAAGCCCGCTGCCCGCTCGTAGCGCTGCAGCCCGGCGGCGGCCTGCATCTCATCCTGCAGCCGCTTCATGATTGGCTCGGTGCGACCCAGCATGAATCGGCACAGGTCGGCAATCATGCCTCGGTACTCCTGCTCGTCACAGGCGCCGATGCAGGGTGCGCTGCACAGTTTGATATCCCTGTAAAGACAGGCGCGCGTGTCCGCGCCGGTAATCACCCGGTCACAGGTCAAATACGGGAATACCTTGCGCAGCACATCCAGACTCTGGTGTACCGCCCACATGCTCGTATACGGCCCAAAATAGCGGTGGTCGTCGTTACGCTGCGCCTTGCGCCGGGTGACCGTGACCTTTGGGAAAGGGTCTCCCCAGTGAACTTTGATGTAGGGGTAGCGCTTGTCGTCCTTCCAACGCACGTTGTATTTAGGCTTGTAGCGGTTTATCAGGTTGTATTCCAGCAGCAGCGACTCAAGCTCTGTTTTTTGGATAATCCAGTCGATGTCCGCGATTTTGCGCACCAACTCGCGGGTGCGCGCGCTGTGATTGGCAGAGGCGTGGAAATAAGAGCGCACGCGCGCGCGCAGGTTTATCGCTTTTCCCACATAGAGCACCGCACCTTCGCGGTCCTTCATCAGATAGCAGCCCGGCCGGTTGGGCAGGTTTTGCATCCCCTTCTGGATTTGTTTAGAGCGGGTCATTGCTCCGATTGTAGCACGTAGGCCCAGGAGAGCGCGGTATACTCAATCCATTGCGTGTGTGTGCTATAATGCACAATCTGCGCTGCGGTGTCGTCTGAAACCCGGCGGCTGCGGGGCCGGGATGCCGGAGCGCGGCGGCGCGGCAGACTTTGAGATTGGAGTATGTGATGATTGGGATCAGAAGCACACGGATGCGATTGCGCTGGGCGTTCGCATTGGCTGCGTGCGGGCTGCTGTTGGCAAGCATGCTTCCGGCGGCGTCGATGGCAGCGCCGGCGCAACAAACTAATCTGATTGCCAACGCGTATTTCGAAGGAAATTTCGCCGCTGATGGTGTCGGCGAAAATTGGCTCAAGTGGGTGGTTGAGGGTACGCCTGTATATAAACAAATTACCAGCAGCACTGATTCCCGGCGGGTGAACGAGGGCTCAAGCGCCCAGCAGATGGAAGGAAGTGACATGTCGTATGTGGCCGGTCTGCAGCAGCCTGTTTCCGGCCTTACGGTGGGGAAAACATATCGCTTCACCATCTATGCTCATGCCTGGGTCAACACAGGCGACAATGCCGATGCATCCACTGGCACAATCACCTTGAAAGCCGGAATCGGGCCAGGCAGCACTTATGCGGCCGACCCCAACATCACCTGGTCGGGCGCATACACGTATACAGACAGCTTCGGCCTGTTGAGCGTAGAAGCTGTGGCCATGGATACCACGATGACGGTTTTTGCCTATGCGGCCACCACGGCCACGCACAAACATAATGATGTGTATTGGGATAACGCCGCTCTTGTGGAAGTCGGCGCGGCCACCAGCACGCCGGCAGCCACGGCCGCGGCGACCGCCGAGGCGACTCAAGTGACAAGTGAGCTGGTGGCTCCAACTGATTTCCCGTTTCCCACGCCTGATGACAGCGGCCAGATCATCTACTATGTGCAGCCGAACGACAATCTGGTGCACATCGCTACTATCGCCTGCGGAGAGACGATGGAATGCGTGGAGAAGCTCAAGCTTGCCAATGGCCTCACCGGAGACATCATTTATCCCGGTCAACGGCTGATTATTGGTCCGTTGGAAGGCACTCTCTCTGCGGTGGAGGCCGAGGAGACTCCTGCGCCGGCCGAAGCTGATGATACCAGCAGCGCTGCCGAGATGGCCGCTGAGGAAGGTGCAGTTGCGGGTGCGGGCGAGGTGGAAGCAGTGGCCGAGGAAGCTGCCGGTGGGGAGGCGGCCCCGCCGCAGGAGGCAACCGGCGCGATTTGCGTCACGCTATACTCCGACGCCAACGGAAATGGCGTCCTAGATGCGGGTGAACAATTGGTGGCGGAGGGCATATTCAGTCTAGTAAACCTGGACAATGGCGAGACGCTGGATAGTTACGCCACCGACGGGGCCAGCGAGCCGTACTGTTTCGCGGATCTGGCGACAGGTACCTTCCGGGTGATTTCAGCTGCGCCCGTCGGTCACACGCCGACCACACGGGTGGACTGGGACCTGACGCTGGCGGCGGGCAGTACCGCCAACCTGGAATTTGGCGCGCAGTTTACCGGCGAGGAAGTTGCTCCCACTGAAGTGCCCGAGAGCACGCCACTACAGCCGGCGCTGATCGGGGCTTTCGGGGTGGTGTTGCTGCTCTCGGCGGCAGGAATCTCCGGTTATCTGGTGCTCACCCGGCGCGGATAATTACGCAAAGCGCCGCCTGATTTGAGGAGGCTCTACACACCGAAATGGAGAGCCTTTTTTTGTGGTCGGGCTAGTCGGGCAGCAACTTTCCGTCTGCGCCGCAGAACTCGACCACTTGCCCAGTAAAGCGCTTGCGCATCACGCGGATGGCAGCTGGGTTGTGGTCCATTAGTATGAATCGCCTGCCCAATTCAAGGGCGGCCGCGCCCGTGGTGCCGCTTCCGGCGAAGAAATCGAGCACCAGGTCTCCCGGTCGCGAGGAGGCCTGCACGATGCGGCGCAACACCCCGAGCGGTTTCTGGGTGGGGTAGCCGGTCTTCTCTTTCCCGGTCGGGCTGACGATTGTGTGCCACCATGTATCGGTGGGCAGCTTGCCGCGAGCGGCTTTTTCCTTTCCCACCAGGCCCGGGGCCATGTAGGGGATGCGCTCCACCGCATCGGCGTCGAAGAAGTAGTTCTCGCGCTCCCTGACATAAAGAAGAATGTTGTCGTGCTTTGGCGGCCATTTTTTCTTTGGCCGGGCGCCGTAATCGTACGCCCAGATAATCTCGTTGAGGAAATTCTCTCGGCCGAAAATCTGGTCGAGCAGCACCTTGCAATAGTGTGCCTCGCGGTAATCGATGTGAAAGTAGAGCGAGCCGGTGGGCGAGAGGATGCGCTGCGCCTCCACCAGGCGGGGTTTGATGAACGCCTGAAAATCCTTGAAATCGTCCTCAAAAGATTCGCTGCCGATGCGTTCAGTGCGGTACTTCTCACCCTTGAAACCGGTGCGATCGCCGTGCTTGCTGCGGGTTGTGCGCATCTGCGTCCGTTTTTGGGTGTGGCCGGTGTTGAACGGAGGGTCAATGTAAATCAGCTGTACAGAGGCGGTGTTTAACTGCGCGAGCGCCGGCAGGTTGTCTGCGAAGATGACCTTGTTGGGTTTCAATTCGGCGCTCATGTGGTCATGTCTAGTGCGGCTTCGCCGGAGGCGCTGCCGGCGATGCTATAATTTTCTTGTGCCCCGGCCTGCTCGCAACTCCAACAACACGGCAATTTTACTCTCACTGGGCGCATTTGTGCTGCGCGTAGTGCGTCTGGATTACCGCGCGCTGTGGTGGGACGAGGGGCGCAACATCTTCTTTGCTCGGTTAGATTGGGTCAGCGCGGCCGAGATTTCGGTGCGAAGCGGCGACACGAATCCGCCGATATACCGGCTGCTGCTGGGAGGCTGGATGCAGCTGGCGGGCGCCTCTCCATTTTCTGTTCGCTTACTCTCAGTGTTCTTCGGGGTGCTGGCGGTGGCGCTGCTCTATCGCCTTGCGGCAGAATTATACGGTGAACGCGTGGCTGCCATCGCCGCTGCGCTTGCCGCGGTCGCGCCGCCGCTGGTTTATTATTCGCAGGAAGCCAAGGGATACCCGCTGGTTGTGCTGGCTGCTGTCTGGTCCGCCTGGCTGTGGCTGCGGCTGCACCGCCGCTTGGGGGTTGCGCGGAGCAGTGCGCTGTGGGCGTGGTTCGGGATTGCCACTCTGCTGGCGGTCGGGGCACACTATTTTGCACTGCTGTT
>Ga0208274_1001584_pt1 | contig 10315 bp, 9 predicted proteins | sample ETNtaG_22_FD_185755 | JGI IMG/M metagenome (GOLD analysis project Ga0208274, IMG submission 185755) | Marine microbial and viral communities from oxygen minimum zone, Eastern Pacific Ocean - ETNP201306SV43 (SPAdes) (version 2) | ecosystem: Environmental > Aquatic > Marine > Oceanic ... | reverse complement strand
GGATTGTGCATTGTCCAATAATCCCGGTCAACTGTTCTTCTGCGCTACCATCAGCCACCCCTCTATTGCCAAAATTATGTTCTTTTACTAATGATGTTGCGTAGTCAATAATCTTATTGGATACTTTAATTTTGAACAATAATTATTCCAATCGTGATCGAGCAGTTTCGCAGTATTGTTTTGAAGTATCAATGCCTATATAATTCCTACTCAATTTTTTTGCAATGGCCGTTGTTGTGCCGGCTCCGTTGAAAGGATCAATAATTATATCATTTTTATAACTGAACAATTTTAATACTCTTTCCACCAACTTCTCTGGGAACATAGCGGGGTGATCATATTTTTTCATCTTCCGTTCAGGAGCCACAGACCATTTCGCAACGACCCACTCTTTAAATTCATCCGCTGAAATATCGATATTTTCTTTTTCACCTGTTTTCTTCATTTCACCTTTGCAAAATATTTCGATGAATTCCCACGTGTATTTCAAATAAGGGTTGCTGGGGCTTTTCCAACTTCCCCAGGCCGTATATTTACAATTATAATTATTCTTTTCCCAGAGGACTTCCCCTTTCCATATCAATTTCTTTTTGATACAATAATTACTGATAAGATGATGGCTGGGGATATAATCAGAAAAAAGCGGCTGAACATTAATAATAAGCCGACCGCCGTATTTTAAGACGCGAATACATTCATCCAATATGCGGAAGAGTTTTTTGAAATATGCATCCCAATTATGATCATCATTACTATCCTCATAATCAAGTCCAAAATTATAGGGCGGAGACGTAAAAACGAGGTCAACGCAATTATTGGGTAATTTTTGGAGTACATTCTGACTGTCATTGCATATGATCTGATTTTTGAATTGTTCAGGCAATTCATTATTTTGGTTTATATATTTATTGTTCAGCGCATAAAAATACTTACCTCGTCGTCCTTCTTTAACAACCCTATTTTTTACCTTTCGCTCATTATTATAATTTATATATAATCGTTTTCCATTTTTGATACCATAACTTTTAATGGATTGGATTGAATTTTCTATTTCATTAAGGATTTTACCTACTTCCTGACCAAAATCTGACTCAACTGTATTTTTAATTAGAGAGAATTGCTGCAAATCAAGCAATCGCAGATTTACAGTCAATTCAGATTGATCAATGGTAACGTAAAAGTCATTTGGTTTAAAATATGAATTCAATTCCTCTAGAGCCATCGTTTCTGCGGCATCCAGTTCAGAATCTAAATTGATTGTGATTTCTTTAAAGGTTTTCATCGTAAATAAAATTAGCTGATTTTAGATCCTATAACAATACAGATATTTTAAAACTAAAAATAATCTATAACGGTTCAATGATAGGCCCAAACTGCACAATCATGCGGTGTTCAGTTAATCCCAAATGAAAAGATTTCTAATCCAATATTTTTAAATTCTTTATAATCAGCTTTCATTAAAGGTGCTTCTTGCTGGCAAGGAGTACACCAACAAGATGTTTACATAGATAAATGCTCTTTTTTTACGAAAGAACGCCATGCGTTCCACGCAGAGAGATGTGCTAATAAACTATCACGAAAACGTGGATCAAATGATTCAAAATAACCATGTTCTTTTTGAATCTTGAAGTGAGGTTTACCATTTTTTATTTTTTCAGGTAATAAGATTTCCTTTCCCCTTTCAACGTCAGTTATGCAATAACCTCTACGATAGCATAGTCCTGCATCCAATGTTGCGTCTTGTCTAATCCAAGTATTATCCATATAGATAAGGGATAACCCATGATATGATAGGACTCCATCTGGAATTCTTTCTTTATATCGTGTTTCCAGTAATGGGTAATCAATCGCATCATGATACGTTAAGGCTGAAGGTATTCCTACAGCTCTGTATAAAGCTGTTTGAAGAATTGACTTTTGATGACAAAATCCTCTTCCTTCTTTTAAAATAACGGATGCTTTCCAATTATCCGAGTCCCTAATCAGAGGAGCAAAATCGTAAACTATCTCATCCCGCACAAAATAATATATTGCTTTTGCTTTATCCCAAAGGTCTTCAATTCCATTTGATATCTCTTGTACTTTAAACTGAATATCGGAATGATCAAAATCCATGAATTCATCCGCTTTAAGACAACTCTCAACATCAAGCCTTTCTGCATCAGGTAAACCAGAAATATTTAATTCACTAAAATCAGTCATTCGGAATCATTTTCAATCTATTAAAGTAATAATAACTTTTCGGCTTTGTTTCGGTCCATCAAATTCGCATAACATAACACTCTGCCAGGTACCCAATAATAAATGTCTGTTTTCAAAAGGAATAGATTCACTCGGCCCTACAATAGCTGATTTAACGTGTGCATCACCATTTCCATCAATCTTATCATGCAAAAAGGTTCCTTTTGGAGCCAGTTTTCTTAATACACCTAACACATCATGAATAATATTTGGATCATCGTTTTCATTCACAATAACACCAGATGTTGCATGGGGAACATAAATATTACACACACCACTTTTTATTGTTGATTCTCTAATAGCTGAATTGATTTCTGATGTTATATCAATAAGGTCTTCACGACAATTGCTGGAAAAAACCAGTTCTTTCCTAAATAGCATTTATTCTCCAATAATTTTAACCAAAACACGTTTGTCTCTTCTGCCATCAAATTCACCATAAAATATTTGTTCCCAAGTACCAAAGTGCAACCGACCATCTGTCACAGCAATCACCACCTCCCTGCCCATGATTTGCCTTTTATGGTGAGCATCTCCATTATCTTCACCGGTACGATTATGATGATACCGAGAAGGGCTGGGATCAAAAGGTGCAAGATCTTCCAACCATCGCTTATAATCTTCATGTAATCCAGATTCATCATCATTAATAAACACCGAAGCAGTAATATGCATAGCATTAACCAAACACAACCCATTACTAATTCCACTTTCCTGAATAGCAGATTCAACATCTGCAGTTATATTTATAAATCCCATTCGTTCAGGAATATTGAACCAAAGTTCTTTGTTATATGATTTCATTATTTTTTACTTTCGTTTCTTAATTGATAGTTATTGTTAAGGGCTCCAACCCATCAATTTCAGCAAATATCCTATCACCTTTTTCCAACTTACCTACTCCGTCAGGTGTACCTGTGAAAATGATATCGCCAGGAAACAATGTATAAAATTGAGATAATTCAGAAATAATTTTCTGAACCGGCCTGATCATATTTTTTAAATCATTCTTTTGACGAATATTTCCATTTACACTTAATTGAATATTACCCTCTTGTAAATAACCGCATTTTTCAACGGGAGTAATATCTGAAATTGGTGCAGAGTTTTGTAAACTTTTTGCAAAAGTCCAGGGTCGGCCTTTCTTTTTAGCTTCATTCTGCAAATCCCGACAGGTTAAATCAATACCCACTGAATAACCAAAAACATATTCCAATGCCAATTTTTCTGATATTTTACTTCCTTCTTTTTTTATTGCAATTACCAACTCAACTTCGTGCTGAAAATCATTTGTAAATCCCGGTATACATATTGTTTGACCATTTTGCACGACAGCATCCGGTGGTTTTAAGAATAAAACAAAAGGCACGGTCTTTCCTTGGCTGTATCCCATTTCAGAAATATGTTTTTGGTAATTTCTCCCAACACAATATATCTGATGGACAGGAAATGTTTCTGCGCTTCCTGTTATTGGAATAGATATTTGAGGAGGTGTATTTATAAAACTCATTCTATTTTATCCATCTAGAAATTAATAAAGTAATGACTGAAGTGTATAAAATAGATTATTAATTGGATTATACGAATTTTTACTATTTGTTATAGTGATAAATATCACAAAAAAACCACCTCAAGGGTGGTTTATGAATTATAATTACAAAGCAAAAGGATTATTTTATTAATAAAACTTTTTGATGCTGAATATCATTATTTGTAACTAATTGTATAAAATAAATACCACTTGTATACTGATTTGCATTCCACGAAAAAGTATATGTACCAGGTGTTTGAGAAGAATAAGATTTTATCAAATTCATATTTCTTCCCTGTAAATCCAGCACATTGATATTTACGGGAGTTTCCTTATTTATCGAGTAAGAAATTGTTGTCGTATTATTAAATGGATTAGGATAACATGAATTCAATTTAGGATTATTAGGAAGCAATGAGTCATCAATAGAAGTTAAGGCGTTCATATTTTGAATAGCTGAATTCAGGGTTAAAAGAAATTCATTACCCATGGGGGGCATTATTGTACCTTTTTCTGTATAAACAATTTGCATATTGTGATCAATTAATACATGGTAAGGTACCGTTTCTTCAGCAAATAAACTTCTGAGGTTTAAGCGATCATCATTAATTATCGGATATATGACGCTATAATTCTTACTCCAGTCTTTACATTCAAATTCATTATTCCAACCTGATCCAATTCCCACTGTAACCAAGCCTTGATTTTCATATAAATTTTGTATGGTTTGAGTATAGGCTGCTTCCAATTGACAGCGGCGAGACGAAGTATTGAAAAAAACCAGCCATATGACCCTATTGTCTCCACCATTCAATTCACCATAATAATCATACAAGGTCCATTCTGTATCCGAAGTACAAAGAGAATCTGTAAAATCAGCAACATAATCACCGATTGTATATCTCTCTGCAGAGAGATTACATATCCCCGAGAGGAGTATTAAGATTATTATTTTATTCTTATACATCTTCAAATTATAGATTTAACTATCAAAATTAATCTATAAATGTAACAAATAGGAAAATCAGAAGCAGGAAAAATATTTTAGCGGCTTATTTTTAGAAAAACGGTTGGTGTTATACCCATAATTTCAATATCATTTACAAGAATATCTGCCTCTTGTGAAGAAAACGTATATCGCTTATGACTTATATATTTATTATTGTAAACATTAAACAGAGATAAACCATATTCCCATTTCAAACCTACCCAAGTAGAATTTCGGACAATACTAACATCGAGTCTATGTGAATCAGGTAACCTGGAAGAATTAACAGTACCTGGTTTTGCTTCCAATGCAACATTTCCATTTTCATCTTCGTAAATGACTAAATTATTGTCATCAGTAAACGTTCGACCTGAAAAATATAGCCAAGATAAAGTGAATTTCCATGGACCAAAATGTGTCATCGTCACCATTTTAAAATCATGAGTACGGTCATGGTTAGTTGGGAATGGTTTTTTATCATTTATATCAGCAAATAGCCATTCAGCTATTCCATAATTATAACTCAACCAACCATTGATTTTGCCACCGGATTTATTTAAGAGTATTTCAAATCCCTGAGACCTCTCTTCACCCAACATTAGCAAACCAGAGGTATACGCATCTGCTGGGAATAGATAATTTGGATAATGATGCAATCTGGAGAAATTGGCAATATTCGACTTTGCATTATAATAATATTCTATATTTAAATCATAATTCGTAAAAAAATGTTGATAGCCGATTACAAATTGTTCAGCATTTACTGGTTTTAATGAATCAGCTGATAATAACCAAACAAATTTGCTACCACTGGAAATGAAATCATTACTGAAGCGGTGTAAATACTGTTTATGCTTACCCCATGCAGATTTAACATTTGATTTAGGTGTAAGCTCATAACGTAATGATATTCTCGGTAAAAGTACCCATTGCTTATCAATTGAATAATTTGATGATCTTAAACCTATTATTAATGATACTCGTTCAAATACTTCAAATTTATCTTGTAAATACAAAGCTAATAACCGAGCATTAACTTTCTGATCAATTATTTGAATCGTAGTTTGCTGATTTACTTCCTGATTTGCCTCAAAGTTAGTTGAAAAATTTGAATACCAGATTCCACTCTCCAGCCTATGTTTATTTATGATCCAATCATGATTAAAATGAAATGTAAGGTCTTCAATTAAATTTTGTTCATCCCGTATATCATTAAATACAATTGTATCTGACAATATGGTCAATGATTCAGTCATTAAAACATGATTACTATTATATGTTGATTTAGAAAGCAACCATTGAGAATAAGCAGCATTTTTCCATTGGTGAGAGAATTTCAGGCTTAAACCATCATTTAGCCATTCAGTATCATCTTTTTTCTGATATTGGAAATTTCCTGATTCATCAAAATTAAAGCTGCTGTTTTCTGATAAATTATCTGTACTTGTATAATAGCTTAATGACACAATATCTCTAGCAGTGTAAATGAAAGTCAATTTTGCATTTAGATCAGTAAATTGAAATTCCGGGCTATATGTTTGCGTGGCAGTGGAATCGATCAACACGACACTTTCACCAACATTCAATCCGCTACCACCTGATAAAAAACGATAGATTTTTCTATAAAAATCCGTGTGTATTTGATCTGTAAATGTTTGGCGATGCGTTAGCAAAAAACTTCCCCGATTAAACAATGGTTGCTGGAGAGAGAAACCACTACTCAACAGATTTGTAAATACTGAAACTCTGGTCTTTTTCATATCCCCGTTTTTCCCAGTCATATTTATGACACTGTTGACACGGCCTCCAAAACGAGAAGGGATACCTCCTTTATATACTTGTATATCCTTGACAGCCAAGGCATTTATTGAACTTACAAATCCAAAAAAATGATCCATTTGATATAAGGTCATGCCATCTAGGATAATCTGGTTTTGGTCGGGAGTACCGCCGCGGATATATAACCCTGCTGATCCTGTATTGCCGCCTTGAATCCCCGGTAAAAGTTGAAGAGAGCGCAGTACATCATTCTCACCTAAATTTGGAAGCATCGCAACATTGCGAGGTGAATAAGAAATCTGACTGATCTGTTCACCCTGTTTCATTATATCCACCTGATTACCGGTAACAGTTATATTTTCACTGGAAAGGATCATTGGCTTTAAATGAATTCGAATTATGGTGTTACGAACTTCACTTTTTCGAATGGGAACTTTTTCAGATACATACCCAATATATGAAACAGTTAATGTACACTGTTCGGCAGTGATTCCAGATATATTATAAAATCCATTCTCATTTGAGACACTGCCGGAATAGGTATTTAATACACTGATATTAGCATGGGGTATAAATTCTCCGGTTTCTTTATCAAGGATATAACCTGTTAATCTATAGGGATCATTCCAACCTTCTTCAGAGATAATAATGAATTGATTATTTTTTTTCGTCCACTGTAATCCCGTGTTTTGCAAAAGTGTTGCAATTGCTTCTTTTTCCGAGCACGCAGAACATTTTGTGGTGATAATTATATTTTCCAGATAACTATCCTGATACACAATAGATAGTTGATATTGATTTATTAACGAATCAAGAACAAGATTAAGCTGTTGATCTTTTACATCAAAAAAAATCCCGTTTTGCTCTTGGGGCAAAACGGGATTTTGTGCAAGAAAGACTAAAAGTATCTTAACTAGGAAGACATTAGTAGATGATGTAAGTATCCTTTTCAAACTTAAAAGACCGTTGGGCTAAAGTGGCAAGTGTTTCCATCACAGGATTAAATTCATCAGCTTCAATGACTCCTGTAACTGTAATGTTACCAAGGTCAGCACTCGCAAATTCAATTTTAACGTTGAATTTACGCTCAATTTCTTTACAAACGCTCTTCAGATTTGTTTGGTCCAGGATTAGCTTGTTATAAATCCAACCTGGGTATTTTTTAAGTTCAAATTTTTCAAGATTGCCTGGATTGTCACCATTGACAAAATCCACTTTTTGGCCTGCAGTCAAAACAACATCTTTTGTTTCTTCAGTTCCGGAAACTTTTACAATTCCTTCCACAACTAAAACATCAATATCTGTTCCCCGGGCATGTATATTAAATTCTGTACCCAGCACTTCGACAGTTGCTGATCCAAATTGCACAATAAAAGGGAATTCTCCTTTTTTAACATCAAAATAAGCTTCACCGGATAAAGTCACATTTCTGTGATTATTCCCAAAACCCTGTTTATACGAAAGTGTACTTTCAGCATTCAATTTAATCGTTGATCCATCTGCTAGTGTAAGAGTCTTGAATTGTCCGCGTTCAACCACAATTGATGTTGTTGTAAGAGTGTTATACAAAATGGGTGAAATAAATGTCAATACTAAGGCAGCAGCTATAGCCCAAACCAGTCTAGGTTTCATAAAAGGAACTGGCACTGTTGATTTTATAGCAGTTTTTTGAATGGATTCATTTTCCTGAATATCCATTAGTTGTTCCATCCGCATCCAGGCATCGTTAGCATCCGGAGCTTCCGGTAACCGAATTTTAGCGCTCTCTTCCCAGATGCGCTGCATCATTCGATCTAGTTTATTCTCAAAGTTTTTCATTAATTCTATTTTCTAATATTTTTATTTTTAAAAACGTTTGTGTTTCTGCATATATAACGTTTTTTTCAAAGATATCACTCACAAATAATTCTTTAAATGTTTCTTTAAAATCTTAAGAGCTCTATACAATTGATTCTCTACCGTTCTCCTCGATAAATCCAAGATGGCAGCAATTTCTTTATTAGCTAATCCTTCTATCCTGCTTAAAACAAAAATTTCCCTACACTTTTCAGGTAATTGTTCATTTACAATACGATTGATTTCATCTTGTAACTCATTTAATTCCTGTGATTTTTGAGGATCATCGTAATGAGACTGTTCCGGTTTGGGAATCGTATCTTTATGACGTATCCGCACTTCCGAATATCTGAAATGATCATAACACAAATTGGTCCCGATTTTTGCGATTAATGAGAAGAATGATTTTTTGGGATCAAGAGTTGACCGATTGTTCCAGACCCTTAAAAATGTCTCTTGTACAATATCTTCGGCCAGATCTTCATCATGTACACGGTATACTATAAATCTGAATAAGGATGCATGGTATCGGTGAAACAGCTGTTTAAATGCTGTCTTGTCAGAATTTTTTACATCTTGTAATAATGTTATTTCAATGTGGGCCATAGATTATCATCAATTTAAGAACTAGAAATTAATGATCAATCCATGAGTTTCAACAAATGATATTTTTATATAAGAAAACTCCGAACTATTTTAATAAAATAAGTTTTTGAGTCTGCACGTTATTGCCACTTTGCAGCTGCACAAAATACAATCCGCTGGACACATTTTCTGCATGCCAGTTTATTTCGTGTTCTCCCGGATTTATATGTTCATCATTGAGCGTTTCCACCAATCGCCCAGTTATATCAAACACTCGTAGGGACCACAGATCTGTGGTCCCTACTGAAAACCGGAGGGTAGTTGTCGCATTAAAGGGATTCGGATACGGCACATGCAGTTCAAAAGTTCGAGGTGTATTTAATTCATCATCAATTGCTACAATTTCTCCACAGCCAACACCGTAGAATCCAATGATGGAACCGTCTGTACCAAGACCAACACATGGGGAATTTTCAGCCAATTGATAATCACCGCTGTCCACAGAACAGAACAAAGGATCATCATCGAACACATCAAAGAGACCGAAATTCACTGTACCATTATTATTAGTTTCAACTCCAGTTACAAATTCATCTAAAATTGAAAAGTTGATATTTACAAACGATCGGCCACCATATTCAGAAAAGGCGATCTGCTGGGGGTTGCTCCCCCAGACAATTGAATTGGTAAATGATACTTCACTTTCATGCATGAATAATGCGCCACCTTCTATTTGGGCAGAATCATTGGCGATCGTAACATGATCTAATGTACCGCTGGATTTATAGAACGAAAATGCGCCACCTTTTACATTGGCACCATTGTCAACCACCAATACGTGGGTTGCATTTATTGTGCTGTGGGCAGCATACACTGCACCCCCTTGGCCAGCGGCATAGTTGTCATAAATCCATACATTCTCCAGCGTAATTTCGGAATAATTAGCAGAAATACTGCCGCCATGAGTCAGCGGGTTACTTATACCGGCATTGTTATCTTTAAATACACAAAATGCAATCATCGGGTAACTGTCTACACAGTATAACCCAGCGCCACTATCAGTTGTATACCCATTGGTAATAGTAAATCCGATCAATTTAGTATCGGGCCCAGCCATATTCATGGATATAACCTGCCCCTGTCCGCCGCCGTCAATAACCGTATTTTCAATATAACTGGAATCACCGGCTAATAAAAAATAGGATGCAATGACGCAGTTCTGATTATCTATTTCAATATTTTCTATATACTCCCCAGGAGCAACCAGGATTGTATCGCCCATCCCGGAAAAATCAAGGGCGGCCTGGATAGACTCGAAGGGATTATCTGTCGAACCATCGCCTGTAGCATCATTG
>Ga0208274_1001576_pt1 | contig 10363 bp, 8 predicted proteins | sample ETNtaG_22_FD_185755 | JGI IMG/M metagenome (GOLD analysis project Ga0208274, IMG submission 185755) | Marine microbial and viral communities from oxygen minimum zone, Eastern Pacific Ocean - ETNP201306SV43 (SPAdes) (version 2) | ecosystem: Environmental > Aquatic > Marine > Oceanic ... | reverse complement strand
ATTACGGGTCATGGAAGAGGGACTGAACATACTCCTGAGGGCAAGAGTGTAACATCAACAAAGAAATCAACTGAGAATCCGGCAGCAAAATTTGAAAAGATAGAAAACAGGCTTTTTGTAGAGTTGGAAAGAAAACTGTACGGCAATTGGATAAATAAGAAAGAGACAGAATCATATGAATTCCATGATGATGGAACTGTGCTGATTAATGTCATTGGCGAGAGAGACAGGAGTTATAAGTTAAACGGCAATTATATACTGGTAGGAGAAGATCGTATAAAAATAGATTTCAGAGGTGATTCCTTTGCCGGACAAATGCCGGCAAGATATTTTAAGATTATAATCTCAGAAAATGAATTTGCGTTAATTGATGAACCCAAGGCACCTGGTGAACCGGACGGAAATATAGATAAATACAAAAGAGTGGAATAACTTTCAATAAAAACTGAAAGGGATTTCCGGGGCAAGTTTACCTGTGGAAAGGATTTATAAGATAGTTTCATTCAAAATGCATAAAGTTATAATAATATCACATACTCTGTAGACTCAGTTTAATGTTCATAATCAGGAATAGAAATTATGTTAAAAGAAACACAGGCATTACTTGATATCATTCTTGCCAATATTGACCATGGTGTAATTGTCTCTGATGCCAACAATCTGATCCAACATGTAAATCCAGCATTCGAAAGAATGACCGGATATGGTGCAAGCGAAGTGGTTGGAAAGGATCCTGAGATACTAGTCTCAGGAGACCTGAACATGGCTATCATTTCCACTATTAAAAAGTCTTTAAATTCAGAAAGTTCTGTGACGGAAGAAATAATGATTCGTCACAGTAATGGTAAGACATGTCTGTTTCATTCATCAATGCATACCTCACAAGGGCAATCTGATAATAATTACGTAACAATTTTACGGAGTATTACGGATAGCAACCAACCGGACGAAAACGAAGAGGATAATGCTCAACACGATGAACTAACCGGTCTTCCTAATCAACATTTATTTAAGGACAGGCTGGAACAGGGCCTGGTAGCTTCCAAAAGAATTAACAAGTCAATTGCCACACTTATACTTGGTATTGATCGTTTCAACATTATTAATGACGGTCTTGGTTATACTGTTGGTAATTTACTGCTTAAGTCTGTTGCAGCGCGTTTGCAGGAATGTTTTCGCGAAAGTGATACAGTTGCACATATCGAAGGTGACCGTTTTGGTATGGTGCTACAGATGACGGCTACTAACGATGGTGTAACAGTTGCAGAAAAGATACTCAAAGCGATAAAACAGCCATTTATCATTGAAGAGCAAGAGGTTACGTTAACGGCTAGTATTGGTATCAGCCTTTTTCCTACTGATAGTGAAAATGTTGACCAACTGATTAAATATGCTGAGAGTGCCATGCATCATGCCAAACAGCAAGGCGGCAACCATTACCTGTTCTTCTCCAACGACATGAATACGAAAGCTAAGAAGCGGATTCAAATGGAAAGTGGCCTTCGTCGAGCCCTTGCGCAGGATGAATTTGTTCTTTATTACCAACCAAAGGTTGATGCTGGTTCACAACAAATTGTTGGTGCGGAAGCATTAATGCGATGGCAGGATCCTGACAAAGGTATGATTTCACCAGCCGATTTTATCCCGACAGCAGAGGAATCAGGCCTCATCGTACCTATTGGCCTATGGGGGCTCAGGGAAACATGCCGCCAAAACAAGCAATGGCAGGAAAAGGGCATTCGTCCTGTACGCATATCAGTAAACGTTTCAGGTCAACAGTTTCTGACTGCAGATTTTGTGAAGGAAGTAAAGAAAGCACTTGAAGATTTTGCTTTGTCTCCACAACACCTGGAACTGGAAATCACCGAAAGCTTACTCATGGATAACACAGGTGCGAATATTGAAAAGCTGCAACAGATTCGTGATTTGGGATGCCATGTTTCCATTGACGACTTTGGCACGGGTTATTCCAGCTTAAGTTATTTAACCCGTTTCCCAATTTCCGCTCTCAAGATTGATAGAGCTTTCATCAAGGACATTGAGAGTAATAAGAACGCAAGCGAAGTTGCTCGTGCTATCATCGGTCTTTCGCAAGGACTCAAACTGGAAGTAATAGCTGAAGGTGCAGAGAATTCCAAACACGTCGACTTTTTACGTCAAAATGGCTGTAACACCGTACAAGGTTTTTACTATAGCCGTCCGATACCGGCAGAAGAATTTGAAGAACTCCTCAATATTGCAATTATTAGTTGGGGTTAAAAGACATCATTGATTTGAAAAAACCTACTATCTCCTGTTGACACAAAAGACAGTTAATATTTTGGGAATTATACACAATCAATTCTTGTAAATGAGAATAATCTCTAACAATACTTACTATCAAACCCCCGTTTGCTCCGATTTCTCATAAATGCCCATACTATCCGGGCATAAGAGTAAATGCCACATTAATAGTGTATAATATTTTAACAACCTGCTTCTTAGTTTCTCGTTCTGAAACAGAGTTATCAGGTTTCCAAGAATGTTCAGAAACAGGTTTATTAATAACTTACACGGTTTCAGGATGCGAAGTGTAAGATAGGAAACAGGATTTTTGTTTTTCCTGAAAAACTTGTAGAGAGATTTATAATATTCTATTTGTGACTCTCCGGGTGTCTTTTTCTTACTGTGACCTGAAAGATGAAAGACTCTGGCATCCGGCACATGATAGACCTTCCATCCTTTTTTGTGCATCCTGAAGCACCAATCAGTTTCTTCAAGGAAAATAAAGTAGTCTTCGTCAAGAAGACCTACCGCATCCATAGCCTCTTTCCTGACCATCATACACGCCCCTATCACTGAATCCACCTCTATTGGGGCATTATAATTCCCGGCTTTACCCGGATATTTATTGGGGGATATTAGTCGAAGGATGCTTTTGTTAAGTATTTCTGTTTCCAGGGAAGGAAAGTTATCTATTGAATTCTGTCTTGAACCGTCTTCATTTAAGAGCTGAACGCCTGCAATTCCAGCTCCGGGAGTATTGTCCATGAAGTTTAGCAGGCTATTTATTGCGCCTTCCTGCAGGACAGCATCAGAGTTGAGAAGTACGGCAAATCTACCCTGAATTACGCTCAGGGCCTGATTGTTTGCGTGGGCGAAACCTGTGTTTGTCTCGTTCGCAATAAGCTTTATATCGGGGAATCCATTTCTTACTGCGTCCCGGCTCCCGTCCGTTGAATTATTATCAACCACGTATATCTCTGATTCAATATCCGTAACGGTCTTATATATAGAATTCAGACAATCTATAAGGATATCACGGGTATTCCAGTTTACGATTATGAAGGATATATCTACCAATCTTCAGTTACATCTCCGCTAAATGAGACATAGAGTATTTTCTCTGTCTTGCTGAGGTTTATTATTTCCCTGAGTATGTTCTTCTTTTCGTCCATTATGCTGCATTGTCTCAAGTATTCTTTCAGAAATCTTAATCTATCCGTCGTCGAAATAAGTTTCGGAGTAGACAGGTTCATCTGTGTAAGGTTTTTTACCCTTTTCCGAATAGTTATTTCTTCTGCAAAAGAGACTTTATCAAAATCAAGGAATGTGATATAGGGCGATTTGCCCTTTTCTTTCACCATGATATTACACGTCTTCAAATCATGATGGAAAATATTCTGGTTGTGCATCCTTCCCACAGTCTCTGCAAGATCATTTATAAGTGCCCTTTTCTTTTTCAACTTACTCAATGATGATTTAGCATGAAAATTCTTCAATATGTATCTGTCCATCTCCAGACAGTCTCTGGCATTTTCCATAATCAGGTAGCTGTCTGAAGTAATTCCTGATACTTTCTTTTCCATTAAGGCCAGTGGTTTTGGTGTGTTGAAGCCGTATGCCAATAAGCCATTACCGGCAATCCACGCCTTCTTTCCTGCAGAATTACGGAAGATATTTTTTATAAGGCACATCCCGCAACTTACCTTATATTGCTTTACTACAACACTCTGAATCTTCTCATTTTCAAGGGGAAATCCGGTTAAGGCAGTCTTTAAGTCGCTTTTCATGACTATGGCCTTATCACCACTTACCAATGCATTGTGATGTTTCTCAATCAGCCATGTAAAGCGGTCTGCATCATAACCTTTCCGGAAGAATATTTTCATATCGGCAAACCTTTTCCTGGAAAAATCACTGCTTTCCTTCAGACATCTTTTCAGCCTGCTCCTATAATGGATCTTCCTTATTCTTGAGGATTGCGATTCTATCTGCCTGACGAGTTCGTCTTCGTCTGCGATGTTACTAATAGCATTACTCCCATACGATCTTAGAAAATCCAATTTATCACTCTTTGTCAGTATGGATGATAATGAGTTGAAAATCTGTGCGAGATTGTACCGTCTCTTACGACAGGACATTCTGTTCAGAATCTTTACGCGGTGAAGGTCCATTAAGTAAAGATCACAATTATGGATTGAGGCGGCTTGCTTGTTTTCAAATTTCATCAATATGTTTCCTGCATGAAGGTCGTAGTGGCAAACCCCTTTTTCATGAATATTCCTTATAAAGTACACCAGCTTACGCAGCAACCTTCTCTTTTCGGCCTCTTTATCCTCTGACAAAGAAGCACCTTCAAAGTTGGCCTGGCAATATTCCATGAGTGATTCACTATTTGTGACTGCCTCTGTAACAAGCAAGCTGCTGTCCAGCATACCGTATCTTCTCTTCTCTGCTGTTGCAAGCGGCAGGGCAGTATTGATATTCTGGCTCAACAACTCATTTGCAACCTTCCACTCCGTCCTGGTCCTGGTTGGTACAAGCAGATACTTGACGTAATCACTATAACCATTTCGCTTGAAATACTTGATGTATATTCCATTTTTATTTACGTCTGAGCCTGGTATTGAAATAACAGACCGTACTTTAGTTTCCTTAATAGTTTTATAAGGTTTTCCATTTAAGGCAGAACTGAGGTCATCAAGATTTATTTTATCCGTGATGCTTTCGTACCCTTTCCTTACAGTCCACTGTGCTCCGTTCTTCATTGTCCTTGTTGACATAGTGCTATTATACATTTTCTAACTTGATAGGAGTCTCCATTCTAAATCTTTAATTTAAAATGGAAGTCTGGTTATGTTCTTTTTTCGAATTTAATACATCGATACATGTCTCTACAACCTTTTCAGGTGATATCCGGGTCATGCAACGGCGGTCTGTAGGACATATCTTGAGCTGGCATGGTGAACAGTCAACATCCTCTCTTATAACCCTGCCAATCTCGTATTGGGATTCTGTATACCTTGGATCATTAGGTCCCATCAGTACGACAACAGGCCGATTAAGCGCTACGGCAAAATGTCTTGGCCCAGAATCCAACGTTATTAAGAGCATACACCGTTTTACGACTACCTTAAACATATCAAGGGAGATTGAGGCCCTTGAAAGATTGATTAAGCCTTTTTTGGATAATCTTTCTATTTCGTCAGCAAGATCTGTTTCACCAGGACCGGAAGTCAGGACTATATTGCAATCAACCGCTTCCCTTAATAAATCTGCGGTTCTGGCAAATCCCTCAGCAGTCCAGAGCTTTGCAGTACCGTAAGATGCACCGGGATTCATAAGGAAGTAAGGTTTTTCATCAATATGGTATTTTTTTAATAATGCATTTGCCTTGTCTTCACATTCTCCGGAAACAAACAACTCTAACTGCTTCGAGCCTATCTTACAGCCAAGTTGAGTACATAATTTTAGATAATAATCTCCCATATAGGTTGGCAGAAATTTTCCGTTTTCACTAAGCCTCTCAATGCCGTCTGTCAATAAGAGAGAACGGGCGTCACGCCTGTATCCAACGCGTCTGTTCACACCGCTCAGCCACACCATAAGAGCGGAACTGAATGAATTAGGGAATAAAAAACACAAATCGAATCTTTCCTGCCTGAGCTTGTAGGTTAAGCGTAAAAAATCCTTTGTACTTTTTCTCCTCCCGGGTTCAAATTCAATAACCTCATCAAACCAGGAAGAACCATCTACTATGCCCCTTAAACTCTTCTTAATCAGCAAAGTAACGTGTGAATCGACAAAGTTCTCCCTAATACACCTGAATGCAGGAGTTGCCATCACAACATCACCTACCCAATTGGGTGCTCTAACGAGTATTTTCTTTGCCATATTTAACTGTTCCATTTGATTCTCTTATTAATTTGTAGAAGATGATAGCTTCTGGAATATCTTTAACATTCTTGGGGCATTTGCTTTAAGTGAATAATGATCAACAACTCTCTTTCGCCCTTCCTTTCCCATTCTCTTCCGAAGATCATGGTCATTTATGAGGGTTTCCAGTTTTTCTGTCCATTCTTCCTGTGTGTTTGCCCAGAAGCCATGTACACCATCTTCAACAATTTCCTTGTTGATACCTGCCGGACTACAGACTACCGGAACCCCTGTTGCAAGGCACTGCAATACCTTCAACCCGCACTTCCCATGCGACCACGGATCGTCCATGAGCGGCATCAGTCCGATATCAAAGCTCTGAATGTCTGCAACTTCGTCCTTCTCATTCCACTGTTTTTTATCCACAACCATATTTTCACAATCAAAAAAAGTATCACATATAATCTTGAGCCTTAATTTACCATTCCTTTTGCCAAGAGCTTCAAATATAGGCTTCATTTTTTTCAAATAATGAATACTTCCATGAGCACCAACCCAGCCCAGAGTGATGTTATCACTTTCCTCCGTGTAACTCTTTTGAGGATAAGAAGTAATGTCAATGGGAGATGGTATAATTGTCACATCCTGTGTATACGGTGCAGTGTTCTTCTGTAAATATTCATTTCCCGCTATAACATGGTCAGAAGCATTAACCATATTCTTAAACATTTTAACCCGCGTTTTTGATACATTGCTAACGTACTTGGAATTACGGAACATTACGGAGTCATCAAAATCGTAAACTATTTTTCTCGCGTTCTTCCTTATGAGCTTGAGCCAGAGAACGGGGAATCTCTTTCGCTGAATAAACAGAATATCGTATTGGTTTACACTCTTGAATACTTTCAACTTATTAAAGAACCCTTTCGGAAAACGTTGGACGGATGCCTCGATTCCATGCTCCTTGAGATATGGCAGATATTGAAGTACCCTGTATCTGCTTGCTGCCACATCAAGCCCTTGAACTAAGAATAGTATCTTCATGTAATTATGCTACCACCTCGTTATATATTTCTATAATTTCTTCACAGTTTTTCTCTGCCGGATATTTTTCTGCTTTTTCACGTGCGGCGACTGATGCCTTTTGCCTGAATTCATCATCAAAGAAAAGATTTATCTTTTCTGCCAATGCCCTGTGATCCTCCGGATCTCTCATAACAAAGCCATCCTTTCCATCATCCATTATACCGCTTGCACCGTCATATATTGTCGTAATCACCGGCAGACCACTTGCCAGAGATTCAGTGGTCACAAGCGAACATGAATCGTAGAATGTTGGATGTACATAAATGTCCGATGCCGCGTAATACTTTTCTATCTCACTCACATGCCCCAGGAATATCAAATTTTCCAGGCAATTAAGTTTTTTTGCAATCTTACGGTATGAAGAATCTCTGCCCCTTCCTATTATCAGGGCTTTAAAATCCTTTCCGGTCTTTTTAAGTTCTCCCAGTGACTTTACCAGGGTAAGAAGCCCCTTCAACCTGAAGTTGTTGCTGATGTACAGAATAACAAGTTCTTTACCCAGAGAAAGTTTCTCTCTCATAGCTTTCCTGTACTTGTTTTTGTTATCCGGATTGAATCTCTTGAGATCGACACCATTATATACTACGTCTATCTTCTGAGGATCTATATTATGGTATTTGACAATATCACTTTTTATCATATCGGATATGGCGATAATCCTGGAGACACCCTTACCCGTATACTGCTTTCTATCCAGCCATAAAATAAAATTTTGCCTGAGACTGAAAAACCTTGTTATGTGTTTCAGAAATCTGTAAAAAGAACAACTTGCTGACAGGATATCCTGCTTCAGCCATGCCCTTTCAACTCCACAGTGTGGATTAAAGACATTCATTCCCAGTGCCCTGCCGACAACGTGAACAATATCGTAATCACTCTTTGCCATTCTATTATAGCTGTTTATTACAAATGAAACATCTTTAAGGAATTTAGGATATCTTATAACCGGAACAGAATGATAGTGCAATCGGCTATTGTTGTTCTCCCACTCACTGGCAAATATGTGTACTTCGTGCCCTCTCTCTGCCAGCCTATTTGCAAGCTCCGCAAGGTACCCTTCCCCTCCTCCTCTTACCGGCAAATATTTATATATGTTTAATGCAATTTTCATGGGCAATATATATTGTAAAATACTAAGGACGTGATTAAGTCTTGAATGTTAGGTCGCCTGTAAATCGTTTGTAAAACGGTAAATATTCAAGAGCTTCTTTTTGATATTTCTTTGATTCTTCCAGTTGGCCCTGGCTGTAAAGACCTTTTGCAACTCTGATGCTGTACATGGCAATTCTTTTCCTTAATATCTTTTTCTCTTTTCCATCAAGGTCTGCATAACCATTATAAACTTTTTTGAAAACCCTTAGATTCTCCTTATCAAAAAGAAGGTCATCTTTTGATGCATTTCTATCATGTACCCTGTACCTTGTAAGCTCTTTATCAACAAAACCACATTGGAATCTTTTCGCTACTCTCAGGAACATATCATATTCGTCTCCGAGAGTAAAAGATTCATCATATGGGCCAACGGCATTCAGGCATTCCCTTTTTACCACCACGGTTGAAGTCTGTATAAAACTTTTGGAAAGAAGTTCTTTAAATATCCAGCCGCTATATCCTTTCTCAGGTTTTGTTCTCAGGTCTTTATCATTCCTGAAACTGGTATACTTAGCATAAACCAATCCTACCTGTGGATTACTGCTAAAATGCTCCATCTGTATCTTGAGTTTATCGGGAACCCATAAATCATCATGATCAAGAAACGCTATGAATTCGGAGTTAGATAAACTTATACCCGCATTCTTGGCACTTGCAATTCCACCATTCTCCTTGTAATGATACCTTATCTCCTGCATATATGGAAGAAGCGCATCACGTGTACCGTCCTCTGAGCCATCATCAACAACAATAATCTCATAGTCATTGTATGTCTGCCTGAGGACTGATTCTACAGTTTCTGCAATAAAATCTTCGTTATTAAAAGTATGTATTATTACGCTTACTGTTGGCATTTATCTTTTCTCCGCCCAGATCTTCAGCCTATGGCCTTTTCTTGTAAAACGGACAAATTGAGAGATAGCTTTTTCTGATAGTTTAAGTAATGTCTCTTTTGCAAGGTTATGAGAAACATTATCTTTAACTCTGATATGAAACCCTTTTGTACTTAAAAGTACGGTCGTAAAGCCATTTTTGTCAAGGATTTTCTCTAAAGTTGTTGGTGTGAATAAAACGATATGATGTCGACCATCGAAGTATATCCACTCCTTACCACAGATTGAAACTGAGTAACTGTCAAAATTAGGGGTTGAAACACTTAACAAACCTCCTTTCCGGAGTAATTTGCATACGTCTGCAAGAAATTGAGAAGGAAGTGGTATATGCTCTATAATGTTATTCAGCCTGATTACGTCAAATGAAGCCGGTTCAAGTTTTGCCTCTTCCAGTGTTCCAAAGAAGATATCCAGACCATACAGTTCTTTACCGTGTTTACCAACGTCATAAACCGCTTCAATTCCTTTTGCTTCCCAGCCTAGATTCTTTGCTGCATACAAAAATCCACCGAATGAGCACCCTATATCAAGGATTCTATTCAACTCCCTGTATCCTTCCATCTCCTTCAATTCTGCGCAGAAAATCTTTTGCCTTCTGGCAGAATAGGCCCTGCGGAGAAGACTCTTTATTAAACCTTCAGGATCTTCGTCTGACGCATAGAAACTATCCAGATTATCTTTGGAATACCTTAGTCTGGGGTTAACATAGATTAATCCGCATGAATTGCATTTGACATGTTTGTAATCATCCTTGGTGAACAAGAGTGTCGTTTCATTACTATTACACAAGTCACAATTTACATATTCTAACTTCTCTTGCATGTTATAACTTCACAATAAGGTACTCACTGGTCGATCGGATAGTTTCGTACTTACTCTTCAGATAGTCCAGTACGCTGCCATCAATCTCATCCTGTGCCGTTGTAACAAAATAATTCGCACCCTTCCGCCTTAAGTCCTCTATACTCTTTACTGAACAACCATATGTGCCCATTGTCCAACCCCTTCTGTTAGAATAGTACAGGATTTGAGGGCCACCCCACAAACATCCTATAACAAGGTCGTTCTTTGGTATTATCTCATCCACAACCTTG
>Ga0208274_1001572_pt1 | contig 10387 bp, 6 predicted proteins | sample ETNtaG_22_FD_185755 | JGI IMG/M metagenome (GOLD analysis project Ga0208274, IMG submission 185755) | Marine microbial and viral communities from oxygen minimum zone, Eastern Pacific Ocean - ETNP201306SV43 (SPAdes) (version 2) | ecosystem: Environmental > Aquatic > Marine > Oceanic ... | reverse complement strand
CCTCAGCAGCCGTAAACTTATGCCTTGTGTGGCACGCATCACATTTATCAGTAATTCCATGACAGTAATCACAGCCGAACATGGAAGCGAGATAACCCTGCCGTGCATTTTCTGCGTACCATGGTACAATGAAGTTAGCTACATTTGAATCTACATGATTCGGGCGGCCGTATTTCTGTTCTTCCATAAATTCAATCACCTGCTGAGGATGGCATTTACCACATATTTCCGGTGTTGGCATTCTCAGCTCGCTGTGGTCTTTACCATGGCATTCACTGCATAAAACTTCATTTATTTCTCTCCCTAACAGTTTTTCTATCTCTCTTGTTTTCTTAGCAAAGTAACTGTTCTTTTTTGGATTTGCATGCGTAGATTGCCTCCAGTCATTAACCCATCCAGGTGTTACATGTTCGTGGCACTCTACACAGTCTCCCGGTTCATACTTATTAAGGAGCTGATCATAGTATTCACCCTCTGGTCTGACATAGTGCCTCCTGGGAAACCAGTACATTTGCAATGGTATAGGCTTATAAATGTCCTGCCATGGCCCCATGCCCTTTTCCATACCAACGTTATCGTCCCATAAAGCCCTTGCCGCCTCGCTTGGATAAATTATGTTATAATAATCCATTGCCATTTTCTGCATCTCCTTGGTTGGGGCCCCTCCAGAAATGCCAACGGCTTTCTTAGTTTTTGGCTTTTCTTTTGCCTTTTTCGTGACTTCTTGAGCTTCAGCTTGTGCCACTCTTATTATCGTTTCTACCGGTTTTTCTTTAGCCTCAGCAGTTAATGTTTCTTTCGATTCTGCTTCTAGGGCTTTTTTATCCACGTCTTGAGCAAATGATACACCTCCAAAAGAAAATACCAATAGAGCAAAGACCGGCAATAATAAATAAATTTTCTTTCTACTCATGATGTGACTCCTTATAAATGGCTTTTTTATTAAACTAAAAGATTTAATTCGAAACTACAACCGTACAAATTTTTTGAGAAAGCATCACAAGGAACTTTTTTTCTACCAGAATATAATTTATTGAGTAATGGAATTTCAGGCAACTTATTCCATCACTCAAATTTTAAGCAACACTAAAAATTAGTTAATTCTTGGAAGCAACTTTGTTGCTGATTGAACTTTTTCCAATAAGTTTGTTTTATATGGTGTCGTATGTTGGGGGAAAAACCATTCTTCCGGAGCACCCTTTGCCTGGAAAAATTCAAGCCGCATTTCATGGCCACGCGAATGATGACAAGGTCCACACACATTGTAAGATGATCCGTACGTACCTACTTTGGCAATCTTTTGCCCTTCAGATGCCTTCCCGATCTCCATAAAATAAGCATATACTTCTCCGGGACCATGGCAAGCCTCACAGGTAACGCCTTCTTCTGAGTATTCTCCGGTGGTCTCATCATACCCTGTCGTATGGCACTTTAAACATGTCTTCCGGTATTCCTCGTCACCGGCGATATAATCAGGTGCTTTTTTAACAAGGTCAAGTGTCTTAAACTTGATCCTTAACCATCTCTCTACATGTGGATATGTCAAACCCGCATGGCACTTAATACACCTTTGGCTGCCTACATAAATGGCCTTATCCCCGGTAATACTATATTTTTTAAAATCACCCATTACGGTCCTTTGACTGGGGTCTTCTTCCTCAAGCGCCAATTCTGCCAATTCATCCCAGAACTCGAACAAAGTTTTTGCCGATGTCAACCTGCGCTGCATATCCCTTCGGCCATAATACATACCCTCATGCACTAACTCTTCATCCAATACCCTTCCATGACCTCCGTGACATACACTGCACCCATATAGATCAAAAGGAAATTCTGCAGGATGTGAAGTCCTTAATTGATCCTCATCTATATGACAGGTCATGCACCTGTCCACCTTATCACCATTTTCCCCATTAGCCCAAACAGAACTGCCTTTCAAAATAATCTGCTTAATTTCATATACAGGTTTCTTCAAGAATGCTAATCGTTGACCAAGCATCTCTTTTTCCTTGACGGTTGTAGAGGCTTCATACTCTTTCTCAGCCTTTAATGCCTGTTCTTCATAATATTCTTTTTGAACTTTTATCCATTTTGGGCTCCAAAATTCTTCATTAACCCATAAAACAGTGACAAAAAGAAATAGGGCACTCAAAACAAAAAAGATTGCTCCTTGTACGCTCATAAATCACCTGCTCTCTCTGGAAATAACCATTTAAGGATTTTGAAATAAATTATAAGTTGATCCAGGGGGTTACAATAATATATTTAACATCAAATGCCAGTCTCAAAAATATCTTACCCACAGTACCAATCATTGTCAGAAGAAGCCCCATTACAAGTGCATACCGTACGACACCTAAGCTTTGAAAAAAGCTTCTTTTAAAAAATATCGGAATGGCAAACCCTATAGCATAAAATCCGATTAAAGCAGCAATTCCCAATGGCAATGATAGATTAGTAAGTGGCGGGGGAGTGGGAAAATCGTGTGTCCACTCTTGCCCTGGCCAGAAGAATGTCCAGTAAGGTCCTCTCAGTAGAGTGCCAACGTATACCAGGAGATACCAGAACAAGTATCCCGAAGCAAAGACAGGTATAGCAAACTTCCGTTCCTTAAAAGTAATATAACCGTTCCCCTTAGGGTTATTATCCAAATATGGTATAAGTATCAATCCCACAACAATTATACTTGGCAGCACCACACCGGCAAACCATGGATCAAAGTATACCAATTGTTCTTGTAAACCTGCGAAATACCATGGCGCCTTTGCCGGATTCTCGGCTTGTGATGGATCTGCTAATTCCCCCAGCGGAGCATTCACAAAGAACGAATAAAAAAGCAGCCCTACCATAACAAAAATGGCAGCCAGAAACTCTTTAACAACAAGTGTTGGCCAGGTAAACACTGTATCATCTTCAAATTCGACTGACTCTTCATTTTGCCGGCTACTTTCCATGGATCAGCTCCTTTAAAATACTTTCAACAAATCACAATAAATTTATCTCAGGTGCACTATAACCGACCTGAAATACCACCGTCTTTGCGTATCCTCCAGAAATGAACTATCATCAATGCTACAGCTATCACCGGGATTGCGATACAATGCCATACATAAGCTCGTAACAGGGCGGGAGCCGCGATCGTCGTTCCTCCCATCAGAGAAAAACGGATATCATTATTTGCCGTCATTCCCAATAAATCTGAAAACGGCCCTCCATGCCCTAAAAATGGTGTTGCCCTCCCCATATTCATACCAACGGTGATAGCCCAGTAACCCAGTTGATCCCAGGGCAGCAAATACCCGGTGAAGCTTAATAAAAACGTGAGGACCAATAAGAATACTCCCACTACCCAGTTAAATCTTCTCGGGGGCTTATACGAGCCCGTTAAAAATACACGGAACATGTGTACGCTCACCGTAATTACCATTGCATGTGCAGCCCACCTATGAACATTTCTCATCAGTTTGCCAAAAGGTACTACGTACATTAAATCTATAGTATCTGCATAGGCCTTGTTTACATCAGGAGTATAATAGAACATTAGTAAGACCCCGGTTATTACTTCCAGTAAGAATATAAAAAAGGTTATCCCTCCCATACACCAGGTAAAGCGGAGTTTCGTGCCATGCTCCCGAACCCTCGCAGGATGCAGGTGTAACCATACGTTACTAATAATCTGGAGAATTCTGTTCCTGGGGGTATCTTTGTAACCATGACGGAATACAGACCCCCAGATATCTTCTACAGTTTCCTTGATCTTATTTTTTAAATTCGGGTCTTTCATTTAGATGTCCTTTCCTTCACACCAACTCTTTCTTTACTCTTATTAGAAATTTGTCTTTTCATTATCCGCTTTCTTCTAATGTTTTATTTATTTCTTCGTCAGGTTTCCAAAGCACACGCTTCATGGTTATCACGTGTGCAGGACAATCTTTGCAATTACCACACCGAATGCATTTTTCAGTATATTTTATTACGATACCGTCTTCACTAATTGAAGGCTGGTATTTCCTGCTTTCATCGGATGTATCCACCATCCTTAGTGCACCCGCAGGGCATACCATACTGCAACGGCCGCAGAGTACACATTCATTCGTACCAACTTCAATACTAAGGTCGCATTTCAGACAACGCGAAGCCTCTATCTTCGCCTGAGATTCCGTAAGACCAAGATCTACTATATTAAATGTGCCCTGCCTGTTTTCTAAAGGCAACATTTGCATCTCCTGGCGTGGCACGGCATCATAATTTTCTTCGCGTGCATTAAGTTCGCTGTCCGTAAGTGTAACCCAGACTTTCTTCTTAGGTTCATGAAGGCTTTTCCCCCTTATATATCTATCTATAGAAGTTGCAGCTCTTTTACCGTCTGCAACTGCTTCAATTACGATTCTGGGGCCATAGGCAACGTCACCTCCTGCAAATACACCCGGTCTTGTAGTTGCAAGAGTTTCATTATCTATCTTTATTGTGCCTCTTGGTGACAGCTCTATCTCAGGGCGTCCCTCCAGCCAGGATGTGTCAGGCGTCTGACCAACCGCTAATATCACGGTGTCTGCGGGCATAATATTTTCACTATTTTCGATAAATTTTGGATTAAACCTGCCGTCACTGTCAAAAACAGATTTAACTTTCAGGGTTTCTAACCCCACGACTTTATTGTTTTCCCTAATGATACTCTTGGGCCCTTTAGATGGATTAAGTATTATTCCTTCCTCCTCTGCCCCTTCAATCTCATGTTCCCATGCCGGCATCTCTTCTTTAGACTCCAGGCACACTACATGTACTTCCTGGGCTCCCAGGCGAATTGCCATCCTTGCAGCATCCATCTCAGCATGTTCGTATCCAACGTTTTGAGTAAACCTCATGGCAGTTCTTGCAGTATCCATTGCAACGTTTCCGCCTCCAACCACTATCACTTTCTTGCCCATACTTCTCATGACGCCGAGACTTACGTTTTTCAAGAATTCAAGGCAGTCCATAACGCCATCTCCTTCTTCTCCGGGGATCCCAAGTGCTCTAACCTTTTGTGCACCTGCGGCTATAAATATGGATTTGTAGCCGTCTTCGAATAAAGCAGAAATAGTCTTTCCCGGACTTCCAATAGGTGTGTTTGTCTTTATCTCTACACCTCGTGCCTGAATATGGCTTATATCAAACATAATCTGTTCACGAGGGAGCCTATAGGAAGGGATTGCCCACATCAACATGCCGCCCGGTACAGATTCCTTTTCGAAAATAGTCACCCTGTATCCCATACCTGCAAGGCTGTTAGCTGCCGTTAATCCGGCAGGGCCAGATCCGATTATGGCAACTTTTTCCTCCCTCTGACTTATCTTTGGGGATGGTATTGTTATCTTATTCTTATAGATATAATCTGTAACAAACCGCTTTAAGGCATCTATTGATACCGGTTTGTCAAAATCACCACGTTTGCATTTGGCCTCACATGGACGTGCGCATATATATCCACAAACGGCGGGGAAAGGATTGGTTTCCAGCATCAATTTATAAGATTCTAAATACTTACCCTGACCAATTAAACGTATGTAACCGGGTACATCCATGTGTGCAGGGCATGTATGCTGACAACGAATATTTTGTTGTAACCAATCTAAATCAAGAGGTATTCGTTTACCTTGTCTGGGTAGGGTTGCCTGGTTTGTAGCCTCACTATCTGTTGTAAATGAAATATCAGCCACTTCCTCTTTTCTCTTCCTTAGAAAAATACTACTTGATTAATTATTTACACAATTAACTCTGTTTCAACAGATACACTTTTGCTTTTATCTACAACTAACCTGCCACTATAATCCAGAACTATTTCAAAATTGTCTAACGGTTTGGGTGCAGGTCCGGCAAAGTTCACACCATTTCTATAGTATTTACTTCCGTGACATGGACACTCAAAGATGTTCTTTTTTTCAGAAAATTCTACTGCACATCCCAGGTGTGTGCATACCACCGATAAGGCCTTAAAACTATCACCATCACGTACAATAAAAACCCTCCTCGACTTGAGCTTTGTAACTGAGTGTTCTGGAAAAGCCTTAGGCCTTCCTATCGTAAACTTTGGTGAAGGTTCAAAAAGTACTTTAGGATAAAAGAAGCCGTGTTTAAACCAGAAAAACCGAACCATGTAGCCGCCCATTGCGGCAAAAAACATTCCCCAGCCGGCCAAAGACAAAATATGCCTGCGAGTGAAGGTAAACCAGATGTTCTCTCCTGTCTCAGAAGTATCGCACCTATCCTTTTCCGTAGTTTCCATAATTATCTCCTGCCTAAAACCCCCCTACATCCATTAAATTCTTAAGTAAGTAAAAAAGTCCAAGTCATCGGTCAGCCTTTGAAAGACCAGAGTGGTGGAGGGGGACTCCATTAACATTGGCCTTTTTATAGACTTACCGAATACCTCGGACTTCTAAATATTATCTAAGGATTTTAACATATGTTCTTGTCTTTTTTTCACAACAGATTATATCCTGTCTGAAAAACACTTTTATACCTGTTAAAATCTTAAAGTAAGTAAGAAAACCATGGCATCGGACTGAAAGGAGGAGTCCAGAAAAAGTTCCATAAAATAGGGGCTTTTTTAACTGGTCATCCGATGCCATGAATTTAAAATGTTATCTCCTGTCTGAAAAGTCTTATATATTCTTAAGAGAATCTCTAGTGATTTTATACTAATAACACTCTACTTGTGTATATAAAGAGAATAGAGTTTAAGCACTATTTTTTATACAACAAATTTTTCAAACTGTAAATAGGGCAAAGGCTCTATATTTAGAAAAATATTACTTTATTCACAGCCAGATTATATCTCTATTGGCTTGTGATAGGATTTTAAAAGAAAGTTGTTGTTCAATTAATTATCTTAGATGGAAAAAGAATGAAAACCCGCCATATACTATTTATTTAGCACGATACTTAATTAAAAAATCAAATAATTGAAACTGAGGAGTTATTGTTGTATATAAGGAAAATAATATATGATTGGAAAACAAAGGCGAGGCATCTTCATAACACATTATTGTTTTAATTATAAAGGCCTGAATGATTTGCAGTTTTGAAGTGATAAAGTTATGAAAAAAGAGAAAATAGATTATATTTCTATCCTCAAAGGCATTCCCGGGTTTGATGTCTTGGAACCCGAACAACTTAAAAAGATTGCAGCTATTGTAAATATTCAGGAATACCATTATGGGGACTTTGTCTTCAAAGAAAGCGATGTAAGCGATGCGTTTTACGTTATTCTACACGGAAAGGTAAAGATATGTGTAACTAGTAAGGAAAATGCAGACATGAACTTATCCATACTTGGTCCAATGGATAGTTTTGGAGAAATAGGGTTCATATCTGGCAATCCAAGGATCGCCTCTGTAAGGGTAGAAAAAGATTCAAAATTACTTGTAATTAAGAAGTATGCTTTCGATATGATAACAGAATATGATCCATCACTAACAAGGTGTTTAATAAACATCATGGCACAACGCGTAAGAGCTGATACTGAAAGGTCAATTGCAAAGCTAAGTAGAGTGCATGAACTTGAAAAATTCTGGGCAGAAAAGGAGACCGGTAAATCGCATGTACTTAAGGGCATGTCTAAACATATTCAAAGTCTTAGATCTTTTGCAGAAAAGGCGGTTGAAAATTATCTGCCCGTCCTGTTAATTGGGGAAGAAGGTACGGGAAAATCGACATTGGCGAGCTATATATATGAAAGAAGTAGTCATAAACAGAATAGATTTATAACTACAGATTGTTCCTCTATACCGCAAATCCCTACAGGTCAAGGTGGTATAAGTCAGAAGACAGATAAAATCATGTTAGGATTATTGCAGGAGAGCACACTCTTCGGGCATTTGAAGCGTTCATTTACCTTTGCCAACACAAATGAACCGGGATATATAGAAGTTGCAGATGGTGGGACAATTCTTATTGAAAATATAGATGAACTTACTCTCAACGTTCAAAACAAATTGTTAACCTATCTGAAAACCGATTTTTTTAAACGTATTGGAAGTAATGAACAGATTAAATCAAATGTCAGGGTGATCCTTACATGTGGAACGGATATTGAGGAATTAGTCAGAAACGATTATTTTAGTAAAGAATTGTACAATTTCCTACTCCCTCAATCTATTGTCTTAATCCCTCTCAGGAAGCGTAAGAAGGATATTCACGAGCTTGTGGAGCATTTTATTGAAAAGTATAACGAGACAGAAGGAAAAAACATTATGGCTATGACTAAGGAAGCCATGAACATCCTCCTGAGCTATGATTGGCCAAATAATATTGATGAGTTAGAGGAAGTCACACACAGGGCCGTAAGCTTATGTGCGGGAAATACGCTTACGCCCTCGCATATATCCCTGGGCCCGATATCAATTGAGAAAACAGCGATAGGATTTAATCTTCTAAAGTTTGAGAGCATAAGACGATTTATATCAAGTAAGTTTTACCCCAATGCATTTAAGATAGCAATGGAAGTAATTTATTTTTTAGTTATATTCCTTTTGTTATTTGATTTTAATGGTTATGCCAGAAATACATCTCTTTTAGTATGGGCTATCGGGTGGCCGGTAATAGTAACAAGTTTACTGTTAACCTCACGCCTTTTTTGTGGTTTATGTCCTTTTTATGCAATTGCAGAAATGGTTCAAAAGGTACTAAACCTCAGGCTAAAATTACCCAATTTTATGAAAAGACAGGGGCCGTATATTGGAGTGTTTGGTTTTGCGTTGATACTGTGTTCAGAACACATAACAGATATGCCGAATTATCCATTGGCTACAGCTGTACTGTTACTATCGATTATGGGTTTTACTATGATTTTTTACGTATTGTACGGTAGTGCTTCATGGTGCAGGTATATATGCCCTCTTGGTCTGATGAATGGTATTTATTCTAAACTTTCGATAATTGAAATCAGGGCTAACACCAGCGTTTGCTACTCTCAATGTAAACATCCTGCTTGTTATAAAGGAACAGATGAGGATAAAGGCTGTCCCATGAATATAGGGGTTTATAATATGTATACTAATGAAGACTGTACCATGTGCGGACAATGTATAAAGAACTGCAAGCATGATGCTGTAAACCTTAACCTTAGAGTTCCTGCGGCTGAGCTTGTTCGAGATTCAGGGCTTAATTCATACAGGGAAGGAGCTAATTTTACAATTGCCTTTTTTGTCCCGGTGCTTATTGCAATCGTGCTGGCCATTAATCTTAGAAAATTGTCTCTGTATGATCATTTCTCCACAAAAATAAACAGTGAAGTTATACACTATACACTTATCAGTATATCTTTTTACATTTTGTGTTTTGGTCTTATCTGGCTTGGTGCTATAGCTTTTAGAAAATCAAGTTCGGAAAGATCCTCACTGGAAAGACTCGTCTGGTACACATGCACCTTTATCCCAATTTCATTTGCCGGAGAGGTATCCAATCATATTATTACGTTTATCAACGGCTTTGGTCAAATTCTGCCAGTGATAGACTTACAATTTGGTTCATATGTGTTTAGTATCCTGAACCAACAGGCCTCCACAGAAATGGTTAAACTCTTACAAATAATGATAATTATAACGGGTACAATAGCTTCAATATTTATTGGCAAAAAAGTTATTAAGAAGATTACTAAAACAAAAGGCAGGAACAGGTTTTGGTCAGTATACTTTGTAAATTTTGTCTTTTGTGGTCTATTCATATTTATCTTCATAATGAGAGATTAACTATTAACCGTGCGGAAATAACAATAGCCTGTCCTTACTATCTGTATGTACTGGCATCTTTTTCTTTTATAAAATGAGGAGAAGAGAAAAATGTTTATTTCGATAAAGACTCATATATTTTGCGTTTATAGATTCCAGGAATGTATACGAACATAAAAAGAATAAACTTAACCTTATCAATATTATTACCGGCGTTACTAATCTGTTTATTTGCTTATGCTCAAGATCAAGATCATCAACTGGCAGATAGGCATTGGCATAAGGCGCAGGATTTAGAGAAGCGGGGTAAATATAACGAGGCTGTCAAGTATCTTGAAGAAGCCATGACTATATTCAAGAAGCTGGGGCAGGAAGATAAGATTGCCACCTGTCTCAGCCATCTTGGAGGTATTTATAAATCTGTGGGTAGTTATAACAGGGCCATAGAGTATCTTGAAGAAGCACTGGAAATTGATAAGAGATTGGGGATGGAAGATAAAGCTGCTATTCGGTTAAGTAACATTGGCGATGTTTACGACTCTCAAGGCCAATATGACAAGGCCATAGAATATCTTGAAGATGTGTTAAGAATAAATAAAAAATTGGGAATGGAAGCTGACGCTGCCATTCGGCTCAACAGCATTGGCAGGGTTTTAGAAACTCAGGGCAAATATGGC
>Ga0208274_1001559_pt1 | contig 10463 bp, 10 predicted proteins | sample ETNtaG_22_FD_185755 | JGI IMG/M metagenome (GOLD analysis project Ga0208274, IMG submission 185755) | Marine microbial and viral communities from oxygen minimum zone, Eastern Pacific Ocean - ETNP201306SV43 (SPAdes) (version 2) | ecosystem: Environmental > Aquatic > Marine > Oceanic ... | reverse complement strand
GAAAACTATCTTTACCGGGTACAGGAAAGACATTCCACAAATCCTTGCAAGCATGGACGTAGTCGTATTACCGTCAGGAATAGACGCCTGCAGCAGGGTACTGTTTGAGTCTATGGCCATGCGGAGACCACTTGTGGCAACAAATGCGGGAGGTACACCTGAGGTTGTACAGGAAGGTGTTACCGGTTTACTGGTCAAGCCGGGAGACTCATCGGAAATGGCAAAATGTATTATGAAACTGTTAAACAACAAAAAGCTTGCAGAACAGTATGGAAGCGCAGGAAGAAAAAGGGTTGAAGCAATGTTTACGATTGAAAGGAATATAAAAGAGACAGAAAATGTTTATTTAGAGTTGTTGGATATTAAGAATGAAATCTAGGAATAAAAAAATAGAAGATTTGTATCTTGCGCTCAGGAATCTCATATTCGGAGGTTTGCTCCCTTTTACAAAGACTTATACTAAGGAAGAGTTATCAGATGCAAATATCAAAAATATATTAGTCATTCGACTCGACAGGATTGGCGATATGGTGATGACAACGCCGATTTTTAGAGCCTTAAAAGAGAAGTGGCCTGATGCACAAATTACCGTACTGGCTAATCCGGTAAATAAAAACATAGTAATCAATAATCCGTTTATTGATTGCATATTGGTTTATGACAGAGAGAATGAACACAAAAGCCTGAACAACAGGTTATCTTTCTTTAATGATATACGTAAAAGTGAATTCGACCTTGTTATTGATCCATATCTTGATTATGAACTAAATACATCATTTATAACCCGGATTGTTGGAAGTAAGTACCGGCTTGGTTTCGAGTTTGCCGGCAGAGAAATTTTTTACAACATCAGGTACCATCCAAATACTTTTCCTGTTTCTACCGACAAGAAACATATGATTGATTACAATCTGGATTTATTATCATGTTTAGGTATTGAGGCACAAAAGAGACAACCGGAAATTTTTTTGAGTACAGATGAAAAGGGAAATGCTTCTAAACTATTGAGAAAAAACGGAGTAAATCCGGAGAAAAGAATTATTGGAATACACCCGGGCGGACATTATGAAAGCCAAAGATGGCCTATAAAAGAATTTGCAGCTATATCCGATTATCTAATCACTAGCTATGGCATAAAAGTAATTCTATTTGCAGGCAAAGAGGAAAAGCAGCTTATTTCAGAATTTAAAGATTATGCGGTTAAGACACCCATCATTCTTGAAGATCTCAACTTAAGGGAGTTTATGTCGACATTGAGTTACTGCAGTCTCTTCCTATGTAATAACTCCGGCCCCCTCCATATAGCAACGGCCTTAAATATTCCAACAGTTTCAACAATGGGACCTACAATCCCTTATCACTGGTGGCCGCGCGGCGATAATCACATAGTCTTAAGAAAGGACCTGGATTGCAGCCCATGTAAAAAGGGGATTTGTGAGACACATGAATGTATGAAACTGATTACGACAGATGAATTTCTGGCCGCAGTAACAAGCCAATTAAAGGACTTAAACTTTCTAAGTTCAAACGAGAATTTAATTAGTCAATCAAGAAAATAAATTTTCTTTAGAATTAAAATGCCTGATGAATATAAAAAGATCTTAATAATGGAAGCAGGCGGGATCGGTGACATGATAATGTCAACACCTGCTTTAAAAGCCATACGTAGAAAATTTTCTAACAGTGAAATTACTTTACTTACCGTTCCAAGGTCTGCACAGGCTTTGAACAATAAACGTTATACAAATAAGATTCTATATTTTAAGCAGGAGTCATTCAGCAAAGGCCCGTCAAGGTCTACCTATAATCAAGTATTCTCAAACTTAAGATTATTATGGTCCTTACGCAAGGAGAGATTTGACACGATGATAGACCTGGAAGCTATTGAAACATGGAAGTCATCTCTGCTGAGATATATATTCTATACATGTGTAGGCGCAGAAAATAAAGTCGGTAGGGATTCTGACGGAAAGGGATTTTTCCTGGATGTCAAAGTGCACGATGACCTTTTTGGAACAGTCCATGAGGTTGACAGAAAAATGCTAATTGCCAGTGCACTAGGCGCTGAAGATAACAACACAAAACAGGAATTCTATATTTCGACGGACGATAGAAAATTTGTAAATGACTGGCTGCTGGATTCCGGGATTGGCGACAGCAGGACAATTGTAGCCATACATCCCGGAGCGTTCGTTCCTACCAGACAATGGAAAAGTGAAGGGTTCATTGAGGTAGCAAAAAAGTTATATCAAAAATACAAGGCTCAGATTATTCTTACAGGCGGAAGTAATGATAATGTTGTTTATAAGATAAAAAGTGAACTTAATGATGTTGAACCCATCCTGGCAATCGGATTCCCGCTCGGCAGACTTGGCGCACTCTTGGAACGGGTTCAATTATTTATTTCAAATGACACGGGACCTTTCCATATTGCTGATGCATTAAATATACCGCTTGTCGTTATCTTTGGTCCGGAGAACCCTTATCGATACGGTCCTTATAATACAAAGTCTAAAAGCCGCATTGTTACCGGCATGAAGATTTCCTGCAGTCCTTGTCTGAAATATGAGTGCAGGACTCATGAGTGCATGGAAAGTATTACTTCTGAAATGGTATGGGAGGAAGTTAAATCTCTTATGGAAGAAACCATAAAATAAAATCTTCTGCAAGTTATATTACTAAAAAAACCACTTCAGAGCGTCAGCCTCTTTTTTCATACTCTCAGCCAGAGCATAATGCCAGGGGATGTTTAATAAACGGATATTTTTTACTACGCCCAGGCACCAGGCAAACTTTCAAATATCTTATTAATTGAACGAAAAACTACCGGAATGTTTCAGGAAGGCTTCTGCTCATAAGCATTTGTTTTGTATATACTTATAAATACAAGTACACGGAAAGATATACCCATTTTTATGTCAATCAATAGAAAGTCCCGTTTGCGAATTGGTTTCAGAAAGGGGTAAGTTTAAAATGAAATGCCGGTAACTAAATTAGCTATGAATAAAAGAAGTTTTTACAGCAGTTTTTGTTGTTATTTTAAACAGAAAGTTTATATTTTAGGCAATCTTATAGAGATACATCTTAATATGGCTCACTATAATACTCACAATTTATTCTAATTTACAATATTTTAAATCCGGAGGTCGAAATGACTTTACTGAAATCAATAAGTGTACCATTAGGGACGAAGGCAATCGATTTCTGTTTGAAGGGCATAGACGGTGAAATGCACTCTCTTGCTGACTATGACGACAAAGAAGTTTTAGTTGTAGTCATTATGTGTAACCACTGCCCCTATGTACAGGCCGTGGATGACAGGCTTGTCCAGCTGCAGGAAAAATTTGCAGAACAAAATGTCCAGTTTGTGGGAATCAATCCGAATGACGGTATTAAATACCCTGAAGATAATTTTGAAAACATGATCAAGAGGGCAAAAGAGAAAGGATACAATTTCCCATATTTAAGAGACGAGGACCAATCTGTAGCAAGGAAATATCAGGCTCAATGCACTCCCGACATATATGTCTACAACAAGGAAAGAGAACTATGCTACCACGGCCAGATAGATGACAACTGGCAGGAACCGGATAAAGTAACGTCGCACGATTTAAGCGATGCGATTGAAGCATTACTTGAAGGAAAGAAACCATCTCCCAATCAATATCCATCAATGGGATGTTCTATCAAGTGGAAAGAGTGATTAGAGAATGTATATGGCAAATTATGCTACCGGATAGTAACAATGAAATTATAAAGAAGGGGAAATGTTATGGACAATGAGAAACCGGAGCAGATAACAATAGAAGAGGAACTTCATGTTTGTCCAGAATGCGGGTACGAGGATGGCTTTCATACATCATTTGTGCGGCAGACAAAAGAACAGTGTAAAATCATCCTGATATGTCCAAGCTGCCATGCCCGTTTTGATCCGAATTGGTTGGTTAGTGTATAAGGCTAATATTTGAATAGTGCATTCCGGGTTGCGAGTTACGAATTACGATTTGCGATTTACGATTTTATCAAGATTAAAGACCTGACCCTGCCCTGCCTTTCTTCTGTGCGATCAAACTTGCTACTGATTTATTCTCTGCAACCTCACCTTCTCTATAATAAAGAATATGAAAATCTTTGAAGAAATTACGAAGTTCATTATGCTTTAACAAATAGTCCGGATTCTTAGGCCCGGATGCATCCTCTCCATACTTTAACTGATCAATGGTATATGTCTCAAACATAACCATACCGCCATCCCTCAGGCCTTCCTTGATTTGAGGAATAAGATCTCTTTGTGTGTAATAAAAGCACGTAATAAGATCGTATTTATCAGCCGGTATCTTATATTCCTCCAGATCCGCTGTAAACGCATTCAGTGTCACACCGCTTTCCCAGGCTAAGGATTCACACTTCTCGACAGCTTTCTCAGAGATATCACAACAATCAACGTCAAATCCATTTCCGGCAAGAAATACTGCATTTCTCCCTTCTCCCATAGCAAGGACCAGAGCCTTGCCTTTAGTCAATAGACTAACATTCTCCTTCAGGAACTTGATGGGCTCTTTCCCATATATATACTCCATGGCATCATAACGTTTGTTCCATTTCTTTCTATCATCTTCACTGGCATTAACAATCTGACCAATGAAAAAGAATAAAAGAGAAGAAATTATTGTGGGGATTAATGCCATTTTCATACAGAACTCAAATCGCTTTGTTCACAAACCGGGAAGTTGAAATTGCAAGATATGCCTAAAAATCCGGTGCGTTGACCCTTTGCCTTAACTCTTCCGCATTCTTTAGTAACTTTTCCTGTTGTTCCTTTATCGGCGGTGGGTTTAGTTTAACTAAATCATAACTCAAGATATGGTCATCTTCTATCTCGCGCGGCCATACCATTTCGGAGAAAAAATCCAGCGGAAACCACTCATATACCGGCGCCCTTATTTTCTCAAATGCAGTCATTCTTTCATGGGTAAGTCTTCCATCCCCATCCCTCTTCTCTATCATTATTTTTCTGGTGCCATAATATGTGAAAGGTATTGTAATGGGACTTTCACCTTCAAGCTCATTATCAATATATACCAGCGCATTGCTGGGATTTGTCTTTACGGTTATTGTCCTGGTCACGCAACCGGCTGAAACAAAAATAATTGCAACTATAGCCAGAAAACTGAAATATTTTATATTTTTAATCATGATAAAGTATATGTCCCATAGATTACGGGTTAAAATTATTTTATTGGCATTTGGTAAGCCCAAGAAATAATGGAGGGCATTGCCCGCCACACTTCTTAAAAATTATCATCTTTTTCTATCATGAGGGTAAAACAATGCAGCATCAGGTGAAGTATATGAATGTAAATCATGGACAGCCCCTTCTCCCTGAGCAGAAGGTGATCTGGCCTCAAAAGCAAGAGTGCCGTCATAAATCCCGTTATGCAGTTCTTTTATTGTCTTATAACCAAGATTTTGCATCGCATGCAGTAAGCTTTTTATAATATACTCACCAAAATGAGTTACTGATCCTTTGTCAACTACCGTACCTGATACTCCCTGTGCAATCTTAACCTTATTATTGTCTTCTGCATAATATCTCTTGTCGCCACCTTTGTCCATCGCTTCCAAGGATGCCATCCCTCTATATTTCTTCAGCCTGACACCACCCTCATAATAATAGTCACCGGGAGCCTCGTTTGTACCGGCAAGCATAGCACCAAGCATTACGGTACTCGCTCCCAATGATAATGCTTTAACTATGTAACCTATGTTTGCTATTCCTCCATCCGCAATTACGGGTATTCCCGCATACTCTCTTGCAAACTTTGCGCAGTGGTAAACCGCAGAGCCCTGAGCCCTTCCCACTGCCATGGCATCCTGCGTAATACAGATAGAACCTGCACCCATTCCTATACGCAGTGCATCCACTCCCTTATCAATGAGTGATTTACATTGTTTAGCAGTTACAACGTTTCCACCCACGACTTCTATCTCCGGGTAATTCTTCTTTATATACTCTATCATATTATGCTGATAAATTGAGTCTCCCTGGGAAGCATCAATTACTATTACGTCTACTCCCGCACCTGCCAGTTCTTTAAGCCTCTCCCTGTCTTCATCCCGTGTTGAGACTGCGGCTCCGACCAACAACTGTTTTTCTTTGTTCTTTGAAGCAAAAGGAAAATCTTCATTCTTCAATAAATCTGACCTGCTCATTAAGGACACAAGACATCCATTCTTATCCACTAAAGGCAGCTTGCCTTTTCTGGACTCTTTCAGTATTTTATTACCTTCTGCGAGGGAAATGTCGGCGTTTGCCGTAACAAGCTGATCGACCATAACTTCACGTAACTTTTTTGTTCTATCTGTTTCAAAATCTATGTCTCTCCGTGTAACGATACCTATTAATTTAGTCTTTAAAGTCCCGTCTTCAGTTATTGGTATACCGGAAAATCCGTATGCTTTTTTAATCTTGTCAACATCTGAAATGGTATTTTCAGGGCTGAGTGTTACAGGGTCAGTAATGAATCCGTTTTCAAATCTTTTTACCAACCTGACTTCCCTGGCCTGTTCTTCAATAGAATTGTTATAATGTATAATGCCTATCCCACCCAGTAGAGCCAGATAGATTGCCATCTTTGACTCTGATACGGTATCCATTGGAGAACTGACGAGTGGTCTTTTTATCCTGAGATTTCTTGTAAGGCTTGTTTCAATATCAACATCTTCCGTAGGGAAACCTATATGACCCGGCAACAGGATAAAATCACTGTACGTCAGTCCGCCGCCATCTCCAAAAAATTCTTCTGCACTAAAACCATTTTCTGGCATTTTTTAACACCTCATAACAACGCATAAGGATCCACATCTATCATAATCTGGACCTTTTTTGAATTCCTATTTTCACTTTCAATATTCTTTAGAATCGTACTCAAGTTCTCAGAATTATCCGCCTTCACTATTAAGTGCCATCTGAAATTATCTTTAACCCTTGCAATCGGAGCAGGTGCAGGCCCTAAAACTTCTACTTTATCTTTGTGCCTGTCTGATTGAGCCACTCCGGCAGTCAATCGTATTGCTTCTCTCAATTTTTCAGCAATATCTATAGACTTTTTTTTAACATCCTGATCATTCTTTCCGCGCAAGACAATCCTGGCCAGTCTTTCATACGGAGGATAATAAAGTTGCTTTCTATATTCAAGTTCTTTTTTGGCAAACCCGTCATAGTCATGTAAAGCAGCACACTTAATACTGTAATGTTCCGGATTATAAGTTTGAACTATAACCTGTCCCCCCTTGGAGCCTCTTCCGGTTCTTCCCGCTACCTGACAAAGCAGTTGGAACGTTCTCTCACCTGCCCGGAAATCAGGCATATTGACAATTGTATCAGCAGAAAGCACACCAACCAATGTGACGTTCGGAAAGTCAAGGCCTTTTGCAATCATCTGGGTACCCAGAAGTATATCTATATCACCACGCCTGAAGGCGTTCAGTGCCTTTTCATGAGAGTCCCTTCCTCTCATGGTATCGCTATCCATCCTCAAAAGCTTGTGCCGGGGGAATCTGGCCCTGATGTCTTCCTCCATCCTTTCTGTCCCAACACCCAGAAAACTAATGCCGGGAGAACAGCATTCAGGACATTCTCCGGGAACAGGTTCATCCGAAAAACAATAATGACATATTACGGCATCCTTCTTCTTATGATAAGTTAGAGATATATCACATCTTTTACATTTTAGTACAAAACCGCACCTTCTACAACTTATAAAAGGTGAGAATCCGCGCCTGTTCAAAAACAACAGCACCTGTTCCTTTTTAGAAAGGCACTGTTTCATACAAAGTTCCAGATAATTAGATATATAGTACAAATTTTTACCTCTGTACTTTTCGTGGCGCATATCAATTACTTCCACCCTGGGAAGCGGTTTATTTCCAACCCGATTTTTCAGGGTAACACATTCATACTTACCAATACTGGCATTATAAAAACTCTCAAGAGACGGTGTAGCAGAGCCGAGTACAACCAGGGCATTTTCATACTCCGCCCTGATCATGCTCACATCACGGGCATTATAACGTGGGGAGGTATCCTGCTTGAATGTATTCTCGTGTTCTTCGTCGATTACGATCAATCCCACATTTTCTAAAGGGGCAAATACTGCTGAACGTGCGCCAATAACAACGTCTGCATTACCATTCTTGATATCCCACCATTGATCGTTTCTCTGCCTGTCAGTCAAACTGCTGTGCAGGACGGCTACTCTATCAAAACGAGATTTGAATCTTTCAATAGTTTGTGGTGTGAGAGAGATCTCTGGAACCAGAACTATTGCCTTAAGTCCCAGAGTAATTACTTCAGAGATTGCCTGCAGATAAACCTCTGTCTTTCCGCTTCCTGTAACCCCTTTCAACAAAATAGCGCCGAACTGCCTTTCCCTTAATTTCCTCTTGATGAGGTTAATAGCTGTTTCCTGTTCTCCGGTTGACTGTAAATGGCATGTCTTCTTGAAGTGTTTTCCGGCAAAGAGGGAATCACTTACTTTTCTTTTATCAAGAGTAATCAGTCCTCTATCTCGAAGCCTGTTAACACTGTCCATTTTGCAATTACTGATATTTGCTAACTCAGGAAATGTTATTTCTCCTACCTCAGAGAGAACTTCCAGTACCCTTGCCTGTTTTGGCGCTCTCTTTTTGATTGTGGAAATCATCTCTTTTACGGATGCTCCATCTTTACATAATCTGACTACACTTACTGTCCTGGAGTTAATGCCCTTTCTTACAACAGATGGAAGGAAAGTTTCCAGGGCTTCACCCCATCCACAAAAATAAAAATTGGCCATCCATTCCGCAATTCCCAGCATCTTGGAATTTAATATAGGCTTTGTATCAATTACGCGGATTATATCCTTAATTGTTTTAACATCCGATTTATCGGTTAGCCCAACGCAATACCCTACGGCTGTTCTCCCTCCGAAGGGAACTTTAACCCTTTTACCAATCTCGATCTGGTTTACAAAAGACGGTGGAATCTTGTAGTGAAATTTCTTATTCAGAGGTATGTCCAATACAACTTCAGCAAACTTTTCATAAGCCATTGATGTGTAATCCTTTATGGGCGTGATAAATCCTAATATTATTGCTGAATCCTATCACAATCATAATAAAGTGTCAAGTTAAGCATTGATTTACAGGCATATTAATCTTGCTTTAATATTCTAAAATTTCTATAAAATATTGTTTTAAAGGGTTTTTAAAGTACCAGTATCTGAAATGAAACAATATTAAATCACGGTATTCATACCCCACTGAATGATGCTATGAAGATAGTTGAACGGCACGTTATAATATTTTTAATTGCTATGTATGTTACTGCAATAGGGCTTTTAATTTACCTGCAGTTTATTGGGGAAGAAAGACAATTTACAATAGCTATAGATATTGAAAGATTATGTAAGGTAGATGTAGACGAAAACGAATGGGAATATGTAGTATTACATCACAGTGCCACTGACGAGGGAAATGCAATACGCTTTGACAGGTACCACAGAGAAAAGAGAAAGTGGCCGGAAGGCCTGGCCTATCATTTCGTTATTGGAAATGGCAAAGGCTCAGGAAATGGCGAGATTGAAGTAGGTAATAGATGGAAAAAACAGATTTATGGCGCACATACCGCCAATATGGATCTTAATCAAATCGCTATTGGTATCTGTCTTGTTGGAAATTTTGAAGAGGATAATAAGCCCACAAACAACCAGTTTGAATCTCTGACAAGTCTGGTCAATTATGTTTCAGAAAGATATAAAATATCCGAATCAAACGTCATCATGCATAATCAGGTTAATCAAAAAGGCACAGCATGTCCCGGTAAAAACTTTCCCTACGAACAACTCATTGATAGAGTAACCAGGTCAGAACCAGAAAGAACGTTATAATGTGGTGAAATTTACCCCGGCAATACCACAACATATAAAACTTCATTAACTATTGGCCATTATTAGCATAAAGACCGTGTTTATATAATAATGCCTTCATGTATTCTACATGTGACCACATCAACGGGGTAACGAACATGACATATCCGCCTTCTTCCATAGTATTATCGGATATCATACACAATTCCTATGTTTTACAGGTTCTGTTTTAACGGATACAAGGTATTCAGCTTATTTCCTCTTTCCCCTTTTCGGACCATCTTTGTAATAAATAGTCTTTGGAATTTTCAAACATTTCTGCCTGTTCTTCAACAACTTTTTCAGCTTCACCGTTTGTCATATCTTTCGTCTCAGTGATAAATCCGGCTATCCTTGCAAAGTACAGCGGCGTCATCATATTAACCAACTTTACCCTGTTTCTCTTCCAATTACGAAAAGTTACAGCTATATCATAAAGTATCCTGCACCATAAATCTGTCGGAAATATAAAATTTTCAGCACTTAAAGAGCCCATTTTCTTTAACTCTTTAAAGT
>Ga0208274_1001553_pt1 | contig 10507 bp, 10 predicted proteins | sample ETNtaG_22_FD_185755 | JGI IMG/M metagenome (GOLD analysis project Ga0208274, IMG submission 185755) | Marine microbial and viral communities from oxygen minimum zone, Eastern Pacific Ocean - ETNP201306SV43 (SPAdes) (version 2) | ecosystem: Environmental > Aquatic > Marine > Oceanic ... | reverse complement strand
GAGAACGCTTGACGATGTACCCGCATCGCCGGCGCGTCCGCTCCTACCGGGAGAGCGGGAAAAGCGATCGTATGGGGTCAGGAATCCCGCCGGGGTGTACTAGGCAAGAGGATCGGGGCCAAAGCGGTTCCCGCCCTCCTTGCCTTTCAAAATGCCAAGCTCGACGAGCAGCCAAAGGGAGCCGATGAACGGGATCAGGGAGATCAACTGAAACCAGCCCGAGCGGCCGCGATCATGGCATCGCTTGGCGCCGACCGCGAGCGAGGTCCAAAAAATAAAGAGGAAAAGAACGATCCCGGCGGTAACGGCGATGATGGTGATGAACAAGGGCGTTTCGACGGCTTCCCTGGCCGCCGAGAAGCGCCAGCGGATTTTCTCCTTGCCGGATTTGCCGGCCAAGGTCTGAACCGCCGTCAAGCGGAAGATTCCGGTATCCACGGTCTTTTCGAAAGACGGCGCGTCCGGTTGCTCCGAAGGGCTTTCACCGGCCGAGACCTTGACCCCGGCGAGACCGGAGGCGTCCTTGACCGATACCTGGCCATGATCGGTACTCAAGATGAAGAGGCTGGCGGCGGTGGGCGCCGCTTGTTGTTGCAGTCCCAACGCCTTCGACAGGACCACCAACGCCAATGGCAGGACGAGAGTGACAGCGAAAATCGGCAGGACGCCGCGCAGCCAATAAACGGAACGAGCGATGCGGCCTTGAAAGGAAAAAAGAATCCATCTGAACGCCGGAGTTTGCCGGGCGGCCTCCTCGCCCGGAGCCTCGCCGTTCACCGAGGCGTCATCCGCTTCACCGCCGGAAGGTTCGGGAGGGACAGAGAAAAACGGCAGGATGCCGCGCAGCCAATAAACGAAACGAGCGATGCGGCCTTGAAAGGAAGAAGGAATCCATCTGAACGCCAGGGTTTGCCGGGCGGTCTCCTCGCCCGGAGCCTCGCCGTTCACCGAGGCGTCATCCGCTTCACCGCCGGAAGGTTCGGGAGGGACAGAGAAAAACGGCAGGATACCGCGCAGCCAATAAACGAAACGAGCGATGCGGCCTTGAAAGGAAAAAGGAATCCATCTGAACACCGGAGTTTGCCAGGCGGTTTCCTCGCCCGGAGCCTCGCCGTTCACCGAGGCGTCATCCGTTTCACCGCCGGAAGGTTCGAGAGCCTCTTGCTCGGCCTTTTCCTCTGTTTCCGGTTCGGCTTCGGCTTCGGCCTCAACCTCTGACCCGGTTTCCAGTTCGGCCTCGATCACGGCGATTTCCGAGGGCGTTTCCCCGGCCCCCGGCCCGGCTTCCGGTTCGGCCTCGATCACGGCGATTTCCGAGGGCGTTTCCCCGGTCCCCGGCCCGGCTTCCGGTTCGGCCTCTATCTCGGCGATTTCCGAGGGCGTTTCCCCGGTCCCCGGCCCGGCTTCCGGTTCGGCCTCGATCTCGGCGATTTCCGCGGGCGTTTCCCCGGCCCCCGGCCCGGCTTCCGGTCGAGGCTGCTGTTCCGTCACTGGCTCAGGGGTTTCCCCGGCTTCCGGGGCAGTTTCAGCCTCGGGCTTTTTCCCGCCTTCCGCTTCGGCTTCATCCTCGGCCACGGCTGTCTCCGGGTTGCCTGCAATTCAGACTACCATCATCCCGTGCCCGCGCAAGGCTCCACCGAAGTCAGGCGGGAAGGTTTATTTCCTCAGCACCCCGCCGGTTGCCGCTTCGACACTGGCGATCACTTTCTCGGCGACGGCGTCGATTTCGGCTTCGGTGAGGGTTTTTTCGGTGGGCTGCAATACGACGTTGATGGCCAGCGACTTCTTGGCCTCGCCGAGATTGCCGCCGGCGAAAAGATCGAAGACGCGGACCTCGGCGATCAGCGCCGCATCGGCGCCCTTGGCGGCGCGCATCAGCGCCTCGGCGGCGATATCCTTGTCGACGACGAAAGCGAAATCGCGTTCCACCGGTTGAAAAGACGGCAGTTCGAGGTGCGGCTTGGCGGCGGTTTTCCTGGTTTTTGGCTTGGGGAAATTGTCGAGGAAGATTTCGAAACCGATGATCGGGCCCTTGACGTCCATTTTCCGCAACGCCCTAGGATGGATCTCGCCAAAGGACGCCAGCACCGTTTTCGGACCCAAACGAAAAAGTCCCGAACGGCCGGGATGGTACCAGGGCGGGGCATCGTTGCCGACCCTGAGTTTGTCCACCGGCAGAGCGAGCTCGCCGAACACCGCCAAGGCGTCGGCCTTGGCATCGAAAACATCGACCGGCCGGGACGGTTCAGCCCAATTGCGAAGGCCGCTCCGCCCGGCGCGCACGCCGGCGGCGACCATGCTCTGATCCTCCGGGCGGTCGCCGGCGAACCGGGGTCCGATCTCGAACAGGCAGGCGTCGGGGGTGCCGCGGTCGGCGTTGCGACCGACGGCGGAGATCAGGTTGGGCAGGATCGACGGGCGCATCGCGTCGAGGTCCGAGCTGATGGGATTGAGCAAGCGGATGGAGTCCGGCGCGCCGCCAAACGGTTCCGCCTGCTCCGAGGGCATGAAGGACAAAGTGACCGCCTCGACCAGTCCGCGTCCGGCCAGCACCCGGCGGGCGGCGGCGCGGCGGCGCTGAGACGCGTCCAGGGCCGGCGGCGGCAGGGCGGAAGGACGCTCCATCGCCACCGTCGGGATGTTGTCGTAGCCAAAAACGCGCACGATCTCTTCGACCAGGCAGGCTTCGCCGATGATGTCGCCCCGCCACGAAGGTACGGAAACGCGCCATTGCGCGCCTGTTTCCGCGACCATGAAGCCGAGCGCGCCGAATATCCTTTTGACCTCTTCCGCCGGCACTTCGACGCCGCCAAGAGCCTGTATCCGTCCGCGGCGGAAACCGATATCGCGTTTCCCCTCGGGCTCCTTTCCGGCGATCACCGGTTCGGAGGCCTCGCCGCCGCAGAGATCGAGGATCAGGCGGGTAGCGACCTCCATGCCGGGGACCAGGAAGGCCGGATCGACGCCGCGTTCGAAACGGAAGCGGGCGTCCGACGTCAAATTGAGTTTGCGCCCCGTCGCCGCCGTCCGCACGGGATCGAAATAGGCGCACTCCACATAGACGTTGACGGTCTCGGCCGCGCATCCCGACCGCTCGCCGCCGATGACCCCGCCCAAGGCTTGCGCGTGGTCGTCGTCGGCGATCACCGTCATCGCCGCATCCAAGTCGTATTCCCTGCCGTCGAGGGCCAACATCGACTCGCCGGATTTGGCCAGCCTGACACGGAGATCGCCTTTGATCTTGTCGGCGTCGAAAACATGCAGCGGCCGGCACAGGTCCAAGGTCATCAGGTTGGTGATATCGACCAGCGCCGAAATGGGGCGCAAGCCGACGGCCAACAGCCTGTCCTTGAGCCAACCTGGGCTTTCGCCGTTGCTGACGCCACGGATGTAGCGGCCGACGAAAAAAGGGCAAGCGCCGGCGGCGGCGGATGTAAAATCCAGATGCACCTTGATCGGGCTTTCGAAGGCACCGGGCACCGGCTCGGCGTTCAGGGGCTTCAACGTTCCCAGACCGGCCGCCGCCAAATCGCGGGCGACGCCGCGCACGCCCAGGCAGTCGCCGCGGTTCGGAGTGATGTCGATGTCGATGACGGGGTCGGCGAGGCCCATCACCTCGACGGCGGTGGCGCCGACGGCGGCGGCGGCGGGCAATTCGATGACGCCCTGGTGTTCGTCGGACAACCCCATCTCGCGTTCGGACAGCAGCATGCCGTTGCTGACGACACCCCGGATCTTGGCCTTTTTGAGCTTCAGATCGATGCCGGGAATATAACAGCCGGTGGCGGCGAACACGCCTTTCATGCCGGCCCGCGCGTTTGGCGCGCCGCAAACCACCGTCAACGTTTCGGTGCCGGTGTTGACTTGGCAGACCTGGAGTTTATCGGCGTCGGGATGTTGTTTGGCCTCGATGACTTCGGCGACGACGAAATCCTCCATTCCCCTGGCCCGGTCAGTGACGCCGTCCACTTCCAGGCCCAACATGGTCAGCCGGCCGGCGATCTCCTCGACGCCCGCCGTCGTGTCAAGATGGTTGTTCAGCCAGGAGAGGGTGAATTTCACTAATTGAGGCCCCCGACCATCGACGGCACGTCGAGGGCGCTGAAGCCGTAGTGGCGGAGCCACCTGAGATCGGATTCAAAGAACGTCCGCAAGTCGGCGATGCCGTACTTGAGCATGGCCAGGCGCTCGATGCCCATGCCGAAGGCGAAGCCCTGATACTTGCCCGAATCGATGCCGCAGTTCTCCAGCACCTTGGGATTGACCATGCCGCAGCCGAGAATCTCCAGCCAGTCGTCGCCATGGCCGATGCGCAATTCGCCGCCTTCGCGGATGCAGCCGATATCCACTTCCGCCGATGGCTCGGTAAAGGGAAAGTAGCTGGGACGGAAGCGCACGGGCAAGTCCTCGACACCGAAATAGGCCCGGCAGAACTCGATCAGGCAGCCCTTCAAATGGCCCATGTGCGTCGACTCGTCGACCGCCAGGCCCTCGATCTGATGAAACATCGGCGAGTGCGTGGCATCGTAATCGCAGCGGTAGGTGCGCCCCGGCACGATGATGCGGATAGGCGGCTTTTGTTGCTGCATGGTGTGGATCTGGACCGGCGAGGTGTGGGTGCGAAGGAGCATGCGGTGGCCATCATTCTGGCCCGGCAGGTAGAAAGTGTCGTGCTCCTGGCGAGCCGGGTGTTCCGGCGGGATGTTCAGCGCCGTGAAATTGTACCAGTCATCCTCGATGTCCGGACCCTCGGCGATGGCGAATCCCATCTCGCCCAGAATGGCGACGACTTCGTCGATGGTCTGGCTGATGGGATGGACGCGGCCCGGCTTTTCCGGGCGCGCCGGCAGGGTCACATCCACCGCGTCGGCCATCAGACGGGCGTCGAGGTCGGCGTCGGCTAAGTCGCGTTTGCGCTCCTCGATGGCGGCGGCGACATCCGTTTTAAGGGCGTTAAGGGCCAGACCAACGGTCTTGCGCCGTTCCGGGTCCATGCTCCCCAGTTCCTTCATGAAGCCGGTGATGCGCCCCTTCTTGCCCAGTTCCTCCACCCGGATCGCTTCCAGCCGGTCAAGGGTCGTTGCCGCCGCCGTGGCCTCTAAAATCTCGGTTTTAATGGCCTCCGGATCGTCCGTCATTGCCGCACCTGTTGAAGGCTTAAAAGGCAGCCCGCCCTTTAGCCGGCTCCCAAACTTCATAAACGATACCGGCTTTTGTTTAAGCCGTATTGGCGAGAGCGGTCTGAACCTGTTCGACCAAGGCCTTGAAAGCGTCCGGCTCCCTTACCGCCAGATCGGCAAGCACCTTGCGGTCGAGTTCGATGCCGGCCTTGCCCAGTCCATGCATGAACTGGGAATAGGTGAGGCCGTGCTCGCGGGCGCCGGCGTTGATGCGTTGAATCCATAGTCTGCGGAACGAGCGCTTGCGCGCGCGGCGGTCGCGGTAGGCATATTGCAGCCCCTTTTCGACGCGCTCGATGGCGACACGAAAAACGTTCTTGCTCCGGCCGCGGTAGCCACGGGCCTGGCGGATGACTTTTTTGTGCCTGGCGTGCGTGGTGACGCCCCTGCTGACTCTCGTCATGGAATCGCCCTCCCCTTGTCAAGCGTTGGGCATGTAGGATTTGACGATGCGGGCGTCGGCATCCGAAAGAATCCCGGTGCCGCGCGCCTTGCGCCTCATTTTTTTCGAACGCTTGCGCAAGTTGTGGCGCAGGCTCGAGGCGCTGGCCCGGACCTTACCGGAAGCGGTCAGGCGGAACCGCTTTTTGGCGCTGGCCTTGGTCTTTAGCTTGGGCATTTTGTTTCCTTGAATTTTATGGGTGACGGATTTCAGCGGCTGGGCATGCCCTTGCAACCGAAGTGAACGGGTTTCTGGCCGGACCGCTTTTGAAGGCGTGGATTATAATGGCCCCGCGCCGGGATTGCAAGATAGCGGGCGCCGCGAACCGATCCTCGGAAATTCGGTGACAGCATACTTAATTCGTACTTCGCGCCGCTGCTTGGGATGGCTTTTGGTCTCTAGTAGGCCGGCTCGGAAGAATGGCCGTTTTTGTCTCTCGAAAGATTAATCATTGGGTTCCTCGTTCTAACAGGATTAGCTGTCCCCGCCGTGTTATAAGGCAAGAAGGGAAGAAGGAGTTTTTCGAGGTTTGCAGCATGACCGTCCGGGTTATTCCACGCCTTGAGATCAAAGGCCCGAATCTCGTGAAGGGCATCCATTTCGAGGGCTTGAGGGTTCTTGGCAAACCAGAAGTTTTCGCCCGCCACTATTATGAAGAGGGCGCCGACGAATTAATCTACATCGACGCGGTAGCCAGCCTCTACGGCCGTAACAGCATCCTCGGCATTGTCGAGAGAACCGCCTCCGAGACCTTCGTGCCGCTGACGGTGGCCGGGGGGTTGAGAACACTCGACGATATCCGCCAAGTCCTGCGCGCCGGCGCCGACAAGGTGGCGTTGAACACGGCGGCCGTGAAAAATCCGCGGCTCATTTCCGAAGCGGCCCACAAATTCGGTTCATCGACCATTGTCGTCTCCATCGAGGCCATCCGGTTGGGCAAAGGGCGCTACGAGGCTTATACCGATTTTGGCCGCGAAAGCACGGGTGTCGACGCCATCGAATGGGCCGCGCGCGCCGTCGAACTCGGCGCTGGAGAGCTTCTCGTCACCTCCATCGACCGGGACGGCGGCGGCAAGGGGTTTGACATCGGACTGACCCGGAAAATCGCCGAGGCCGTGCCGGTTCCGGTGATCGCCGGCGGCGGCGGCGGCGCCATGGAAGATGTCGCCGAAGTGATCGGGGAGGGGGCGGCCGACGCGGTCAGCATCGCTTCGCTGTTGCATTACCATCTGATCCGGACCCTGCCCGTCGATGACGAGGCCTTCGACGCCGAGGGCAACATCGAGTTCCTGCGCCGCCGCGGCGGCAACAAGAACATCGCCGATTGCGGTCTTGGGGTACTGAAAAAGTTCCTCGCCGGGAAAGGCTTTGACGTCAGGCCGGCGGAAGGGTCTTGAGCGATGGCGCTTCGCGACCCAAAAATCGCCATCGTCGATTATGGCCTCGGCAACCTTTTTAGTATCGAACGGGCCTGTCAACACGCCGGGATGAAGGTCACGCTCACCGGCCGGGGCGCCGATCTGCAAGCCGCCGAGGCGGTGCTGTTGCCCGGCGTTGGGGCTTTTGCCGATGCCATGGAAGCGTTACGCGAGCGGCAACTGATCCAACCGCTGAAAGATCTGGCGGGGGATGGAAAACCGTTGATCGGCATCTGTCTGGGATTGCAACTGATGATGTCGGAAAGCCACGAATTCGGCGTTCATGCCGGACTTGGCCTGATCGAAGGAACGGTGGAGCGGCTGCCGGGGGATGAGACGGCGCGGCCAGGGGCCAAGCGACTGAAAGTCCCACAGGTCGGATGGAACCGAATCCAAAGATTGACGCCGGAAGAATGGGACGGGTCCATCCTTGCAGGCCTGGAGGCCGCCTTGAAAGCGTCGGACGCCCTGGAAGATCTGACCGGCCAGATGAAGGGTGTTATCGACAGCGCCCGAAGCGGCGATGCAACTCAACGGGCCGAATTCGGCACCCAGCTAAAAGAACTGGCCCAGCAGCTTGAGAAACTGGTGAACGACGCGTCCTATCAGGGTTTGAACCTGCTCAACTCGACAGCGTCGAAGCTTTCCGTCCGTTTCAGCGACAAGGCCACCTCGAAGCTCGATATTGACGGTGTCGACTTCAATTCCAGCGCCTACTTTCTCAACACCGCTGGTGGCGCGGTGGGGGCAACGTTGATCTCTACCGCCGAAGGCGTTACCAGTGGCGTCCTCGGATTTGATACGCAGATGTTGTCGGCATATAACTTCGATAACGCATTGGCCCTGGCTTCGTTCAATGCCAGAGCGGACGTCGCCATTGCCCGCCTCGATGAAACCATCTCCAACCTTCAATCGAAGGCGGCGACATTGGCGACCAATGTGGCTATCCTGCAAGTGCGTTCCGACTTTACCGCCGAATACATCGGCGTGCTGGAAAGCGGCGCCGGCAAACTGACCGTTGCCGACCTGAACGAGGAAGGCGTCAACCTGTTGGCCCTGCAAACTCGTCAGCAGCTTGGCATCCAGGCTTTGTCGTTCGCCGGACAGGCGGAACAGTCGATCCTGGGTCTCTTCAGGTAATCGCCTTGCGATTGGCGTATTTTGACCGAGGGAGCTTTTGCTCCCTTGGTTGTTTTTTTATTTTTTCCGGGATTTAGCAGCATAAATGCCTTTGAAAATTCACCTGAGAAAGGGGCAGAAAATCATTATCAACGGGGCCGTTCTCGAGAACACAAGTTCTCATAATGTTTCTCTTCTGGTGAAAAACAACGCGGCGATTTTGCGGGACGACGATATCCTGACACCCGAGGAAGCCGTCACCCCCGCCAGCCGTACGTATTACGCCCTCCAGTGCCTATATCTTTTTCCTGAAAAAGCGAAATTCCATTCATCCGGTTTTAAGGAATTTCTTGATAATTATGTAGAAGCGGCACCGAGTTCGCGAAAGCTGGCGGACGATCTTATGCAACTGGTTGATGAAAAAAAGCTTTATCAGGCCCTGAAAAAAGGGCAAGAGATGATTGCTCACGAGCATAAGGTGTTATTTCATGTACAAAAAAGAGTTAGTGAAAAGCTACGCGGCTCCCCCCCGGCCGGGAAACCCGAGGCAAACCGAGGCCTGGGCGCTGACCCAGGCGGCCGTCCGGATGAGGGAGGCGCAGGAGTCGACTGATCCGGAAACCATGCTGGCGGCCATCCGGCTGAACTGGCAACTATGGACCATCATCCAGGCCGAATTGCTGTCGCCGGAGTGCACGACTCCCATTGAATTACGCAACAACGCTTTGTCCTTGGCCAAATTCATCGACAAGCATACCGTCGAATTCATCAGCCAACCAGAAGCGAAAAGACTGGATATCCTGATTTCTCTCAACCGCGAAATAGCCGGCGGCCTGTACGAAACGCCGAAGGAAGAGGGCGGCGAGGCGAGGCCAGGCCCCGCCGAAGATTCCAAAGGCGAACCGCCAGCGACACCGTCTTCCGGGGGGATCATGGCATGACCCAAAAGGCCCTTTCCGGAAACCGCGCAGCCTCGTCCGACAAAGAATATTTCCTCGGCTTGTTGGCGGACCACATCGCCAGGAACGACTGGGAAAAAGTCAAGGAGACATGCAAGACATTTGCCGAAGCGGTGGACTATAGCGCCGAGATCCCTTTCATCCACGCCTTGACCGCTTTCGCCGAAGAAGACTTCGTCGGCGCCATCTCGTTCGCCGAGGACGCCTTCAAGGTAGACAGCAATGTCAGGCAATTCGCCGATTTTTTAGCCGTGCTTTACGTGCTTGTCGGTGAACTCACCAAATCCCTTTATTACGCCAAACTGGCCACGGCCTTGCCGTCGGTTGAATGCATTCAGAACTTGATCTCGGAAGACATGCCACGGTTGTCCGAGGAGTTTCTTCAAGTCAAGGAACAGCCTTTATTGCGCCGCGCCATTGCCGCCCTGGGTCAGCGGCGTTGGCTGGAGGCGGAGCACTGGTTTCGCCAAGAGATTGAATTCGACGCGGGTAATCTCGAAGCCTATAAGGGGCTGGCGAACTGCCTGTCTGTCCAGGGCAGGTACCGCGACGGCATCGAGGCTCTGCGCGCCGCCCGGCATATCGCCCCCGAGGATCCGGAAATCGCCAGCCTGCTCGGCACGGCGCTCATGGTCGTCGGCGAGTTTGCCGAGAGCCGCGCCTGTCATCGCTGGGCCGTGGCCGCCGATGAAGACGACGCGGGGATTCATGCCCAGGCGCTGATGGATCTTTTGGCGGATCCGGCGGTGAATCCCAAAGACCACATCACGGCTTTCCGCCATTGGGGAGAACGTTTCGGTGTTGACATGGAAAGGGCGGCGGCCAAGCCGTTGGACGTTTCCAAGGAACGTTTCATCATCGGCTATTATGTCGGTCCGCTTGGACGGCGCAAACACGGTCCGGCGATTTCGAAAATCCTGGCCGCTCATAACCAGGACCGGTTTTTGTGCGTGGGTTTCGGCTATGGCCAGTTGACGGATGAGCCCAACATACCATTTCAGAAATCCTTTGATTCCTGGCACAACGTCCAGACGATGGATCCGATCACCTTGGGATCCATGATCGCCGCCGAAAGAGTGGACATCATGGTCGATCTTTGCGGCTTCGTGACGCCAGCCCTTCTGACCGCTTTCGGCCAGCGCATGGCGCCGATCCAGATTACCGGGCTGGGCAGCCCTTTCGGGACAGGTCTCGCCGGTATGGATGCGTTATTGACCGACCAATTCCTTGATCCCGAGGGCGGGGATTCATCCCTTTACAAGGAGAATACGGTCGCTGGATTCACATCTCAAGTGCAACAGTTAGGTTTTTGAGGAAGGCTTCGGCTGGCGTCTTGAATCCGAGGCATTTTCTCGGTGTTGAATTGATGGCCCAGGCGAGATCGGCGAT
>Ga0208274_1001545_pt1 | contig 10538 bp, 7 predicted proteins | sample ETNtaG_22_FD_185755 | JGI IMG/M metagenome (GOLD analysis project Ga0208274, IMG submission 185755) | Marine microbial and viral communities from oxygen minimum zone, Eastern Pacific Ocean - ETNP201306SV43 (SPAdes) (version 2) | ecosystem: Environmental > Aquatic > Marine > Oceanic ... | reverse complement strand
CGAACTATTTGAATACCTCAATGTCCTGAATTATGTTTCCAGCTCTGATTTTGCCAGCATTGATGAATTTGCAGAAATCTGGATCAAATATATGGGTCCGGATATCCGTGTTTATTACAACGAAGCCTACCAGAATCTAAAGAATCTTGACCTGGAAACCCAAATCCATAAAGTCGGAGGAGATCTTAGGAAACTTCAAAACATTGATGAACAGCAGAAAATCAGCATCCGGACGATGGTGGAGGAAATCATTTTTTCGGATGACGAATTCACCGAGGAAGAAAAAATCGTTTATGAACTCCTCCTGGAAAACCTCGGGGTAGAACCAGGCATTGAACAAACTGAATCTAGTTCTGGCACCTTCCAATTACTGAATAATATCGAACAGAGTCGACTGTTCAACAACTTCATCAACATTGTCATCATCCTAACCGGCATCATCGTCGGGGTTGAAACCAGTGAAGAGATTGTCCAGAGCAATCCAGCACTGTTTCATTTCATCGATCTTTCGATCAAATACATTTTTTTCATCGAAATTCTGATTCGATTTCTCCCCAATTGGAACAAACCAATATCGTTTTTATCAGATGGCTGGAATGTTTTCGACAGTCTATTGGTGATTGGTTCCTTTCTCCCATTCGGCTCCTACCCCTTCGTGTTGAGGATTTTACGCTTATTACGATTCACAAGGATTTTCAGACAGATTCCACAATTACGCATCATAGTGGTTTCTCTTCTACAAAGCACCAAACCGATCGGATTTGTGGGAGTACTTCTGCTTTTGTTGATCTACATCTATGGAGTTATCGGAACAACAGCCTTTTCCAAAAATGATCCTGTACATTTCGGAGAACTCCCGATCACCATGATTTCACTTCTTCGTGCCGCCACGTTTGAGGACTGGACGGACTTGATGTACATCCAAATGTACAGCTGTGCTGAATATGGCTACGGAGACCATCCCGAACTGTGTACTGAACCATCAAAAATGCCTTTCACTTCGGTGTTTTATTTCGTCAGTTTCATCATCATCAGTGGACTGGTGATCCTCAACCTCGTTATCGGAGTCATCATCCAAAGTATGACCGAAGCCAAAGGCAGTTTGGAAAAAGAAGAAGAACTCAGGAAAACCATCAAAAATATCGATTTCATCGTAAAAAAAATCCGTGCACGGAAATTTGAAGAAATGCTTGATAAAAAGGATCATGATTCCTGAAACACCTTCCGCAATTGCACCTAAATTCTTCCAAGAAAAAACAACCTATGATTAATATGGAATCTCTGGATATGGTTCAAAACTCTGTTTTTGGAAACCAATTCACAAAACCTCTTTATGATACCTATTGTTTTTCCAACATCCCAAGTACAGTAAAAAAAGCCCTGGGTGTCGACTTCCTCCAACCCCTTCCAGAAAAAATTCTTTCCGGAATGCCTCAGAAATTTGAAAAAGTCATTCTTTTCTACCTCGATGCGTTTGGTTGGAAAAATATGGAACGGCATCTGGAGGTTCACCCTTTCCTCAGACGTTTTGAACGTGAAGGAACGATTTCCAAACTGACCAGTCAGTTTCCATCGACAACGGCTCCCCACGTGGTGAGTATCCACAGCGGTTTGCCTGTTGGAGAAAGTGGGATTTATGAATGGTTCATGTATGAACCTAAAGTGGATTCGATCATTGCCCCGCTCTTATTCAATTTTGCCGGTTCAGAAGAAAGACATACTCTGCAAAAAGCTGGATTGGAACCCAGGGATTTTTTCCCTTCCAGCAGTCTTTACGATGAACTGAAACGTGAGGCGGTTTCCTCTTATGTATATCAGAGTCGGGATTATACCCCCTCACCGGTCACTGAGTATGCTTTTCGTAATTCCAGCGTCCTTGGTTTTACCAGCTTTTCAGAAGCATGTGTCGCACTTTCAAGGGATTTGAAAGCCAATCATGGACCTGCTTATCATTTCGTCTATTATGATAAAATTGACAGCATTGGGCATCAGTATGGCCCGGATTCAGAATTCTATACCTCAGAAGTCCGAAACTGCCTGAACATTCTGGAAGAGGAACTCCTTCCCAGAATCGGTTCCCAGAATGGCAAGACGTTGATTTTAATTACAACGGATCATGGTATGTCTCCAACGAGTCCTCACAACACCTTCTATCTCAATCTGGAAGTTCCTGATATTGTCCCAATGTTTGCTACTTCAAAAAACGGCAAAGCACTTGTACCCGCTGGAGGATGCAGGGATTTTTTCCTCCACATCCAACCGGACAAACTTGAGAATGCCATTCAGATATTGGAGGAACCCCTGGATGGAAAAGCTGAAATCCATAAAGTCAGCACTCTGTTGGAAGAAGGATTTTTTGGAAATCAAATCTCGGACAACCTGATTTCCCGAGTTGGCAATCTTGTCATCCTCCCATACCTCGGTGAATCGGTTTGGTGGTACGAACAAGGTCGTTTTGAGCAGAAAATGTTAGGACATCATGGTGGACTAACGAGGGAAGAAATGGAAATCCCACTGCTTGCCCTCAGTCTTTAGCTTTAAAAAAATCATTAAGAGCCTGCAAAATACGATGCGCATCACAATCGTGGGCGGTGGTCCTGCAGGCCTTTATCTCGGATATCTTCTCAAACGGGACCTTCCTGATTACTCCATTGATATTTTTGAACAAAATCCTCAAAACAGCACTTGGGGATTCGGTGTGGTATTCAGTCACAGTGCGCTAGATTTTCTTAAAAAAGACGATCCTGAAACCTATCAACGTTTACTTCCTGAAATGGAAACATGGGTTGACCTGAAATTGGATCTTCTGGGTGAAAAGATCGTTCTGGATGGGATCGGTTTCGCATCGATTGGGCGTTTGAAACTGCTGCAGATTCTTGGAGAACGTCTGGCAGAGATCGGTGTAGTCCCAAAATATTCAACCTCACTGAACAACCTGAAACAACTTCAGGACCGGGATTTAATTATTGGTGCAGACGGCTTGAATTCGATGGTGCGGGAAGCCTCAGGTTTTCTTTTTGAGATCGACCTGTTGTCAAATTTCTTCGCATGGTACGGAACACGGAAAACTTTTAGTTCACTAACCCAGACTTTTCGCAACAGCCCATGGGGCCCTTTCAATGCCCATCATTACCGGTATTCACCCGAGATGAGTACATTCATCATCGAAACTGACCGAGAAACCTGGGAGCAGTCTGGGTTTTCCAGAAAATCAGAAATGGAACGAATCCAAGTCTGTGAAAAGATCTTTGAAGATGTGCTCGATGGAGAACCTCTCATCAGCAACCATTCGATTTGGAGAAATTTCCCTATCCTACGATGCAAAAATTGGTGCAGCGGAAACAAAGTCCTCATCGGCGATGCACTCCACACCGCTCATTTTTCCATCGGGTCCGGAACCCGTCTCGCCTTGGAAGATTCCCTTGCACTGGCACGTTCTCTCAAGGATCACGGAACAGATCTTCCATCTGCACTAAAAACATTTGAACTGGAACGCAAACCGATTCTGCAGAAATTGGTGGATGCTTCTCTACAAAGTGCTCATTGGTATGAAAATTTTGCAGAAAACATGAAGCTTCCTGCTTTGGAGTTTGCACAAACTTACCTGGCACGTGCAGGACGCATAGATGAAGAACGCATGCGAATCAATTCTCCGATTTTCATAGCAGAACTTGAACGTTACCGTTCAAAATCCCTTAAGTCATCCTAAACTTAATCAACTGGCGTTGAAAATTGAACTCAAAATCCAATGGATCTGATCTTGAAAACATGTTTTTCCCCTTCCGTAATCCTAAAATTCATTCCAATCAAATGTAAATGGGGTTTTTTGTTTAATAGACAAAAATCTCCAGGTTTGATGGCATGATCCTCCTGATAAAAGCAATTTATATAGTCCCCCTTGGTTCTCCTGCACAACCTTGGATTGAACCTTTTCATGCAAGACACAGCATAAAAGAAAAAATGAGTTCAGCAAAATATACAAAGTCTTTATGATTTCGTGATATCATGCCTTAATATTTTCATCCTGATACAACAAATCAACCATGACTCAGCAAGTAATCATCACGGTCAATCGTGATTCCAATGAACGCGAACGGATCTTCAATGCTCTCGAACCATTTCAGTCTATGTTCCGGGTTTTTCAAAGTGAAACAGCAGCAGAAGCTGATGATGAAATCAGCAACATGGTTGAAAATGAGGAGAGTCTAGCATTAGTCATCTGTGATGAAAGTCTGCCACTTGACTCGGGGGTCTCATTTTTGATGAAACTTGATCAGGATTCCATGACGCGTAAAGCACACAAACTTCTGATCATGCATGAACCAAATTTTGATACTCTTGTTCAGGCAATCAATCAGGGAAAACTGGATTATTGCCTGATTCCACCCTGGAATGAAGAAGAATTAGCCTCTACCTTACGTCAGGAACTAACAGACTTTGTCATCGATTATGCTCCAGAAAAATTAAAATACGCCAGTATTCTGGATCACGAACGTATCCTCGGCCATATGCATGAAGGTGGTTTGACTTCTTGGGATCATCACGGTTGAAACCATGAAATACCTGATACCTCTTGCTATCCCCATTACCCTCTGGCTCACACCACCTGAAATGATGGGGCTTTCCGATTTGACCCTGGTTCAACATCGGATGCTGATGATTTTCAGTCTTGCCGTTCTCTGTTGGATCCTTGAACCGATTCCGATATTTGCCACCTCGGTTTTCTTGATTTTTATGGAACTGCTTCTGGTTTCAAACAAATCTGTGATTTGGCTACGCCAGGGTTTTGAGGAACATCAGTTGGGAGTGTTACTGCCTTATGAGGAATTATTAAAATCTTTTGCCTCACCCATCATCATGCTTTTCCTGGGAGGATTCTTCCTCGCCATTGCTGCTACCAAATATCGACCGCAACCTGGCCAGGGTATTACTGCGTCCATTTGGAAACAATCCCCGTTTTGTGATGTTGGGTTTGATGCTGATCACTGCCGTCTTCTCCATGTTCATGAGCAATACGGCAACCACGGCTCTCATGCTGGCCATCCTCGCCCCGGTACTGAATCTTTTTCATCCTGAGGATCCGGCACGCGTTGGTTTTATTCTTTCAATTCCACTGGCAGCTAACATCGGAGGAGTGGGCACTCCCATTGGAACTCCCCCGAATGCAGTCGCGATGAAATACTTGACCGGAGACAACGCAATCAGCTTTTCTGAATGGATGACCTTTGGTATCCCTTTCGCACTTTTGCTTCTTAGCGTTACCTGGCTTTTATTGATTTTTTTCAATCCTCCTCGTGAACGACACATGAACCTCATCATCGAAGGAAGTTTCATGTCGAGTTGGAAAGCATGGGTCGTCTATTTTATCTTTGCTTCCACCATTTTACTCTGGCTCAGCGGCAAATGGCATGGCCTGAACAGTTATGTGGTTGCGATGCTTCCTGTTTTCGTTTTTCTGGCAACCAGGATTCTCACCAAGGATGATCTGAAATTACTGAGTTGGGATGTGCTTTGGCTTATTTCAGGAGGAATTGCACTGGGTTATGGCCTTGAGGAGACAGGACTGAGTCGGGTCTTGATTGAGCAGGTGCCCTTTTCGCATTTGGATCCATTGCTGATCGTGTTCTCAGCCACCGTCCTCGCCTTGTTGATGTCTACCTTCATTTCCAACACGGCGACAGCAAATCTGCTGCTTCCACTGATGGCAGCCTTGGGAAGCAGTGAACCAGGACTTCAAGCTCTTGGCGGAGAAATGATGTTGATCATCGTCGTGACTTTTTCCTGCTCCTTTGCCATGGCCCTTCCTGTCAGTACCCCTCCGAATGCAATGGCTTTTGCAACAGGGCTACTTCCTAGTTCAATCCTCCTCAGGATGGGAGCACTTGTCTCTCTGCTTGGTCTGGGATGCGCCTATCTGCTGGGCTGGACTTTAAAACAAGTGGGCTTCTATTGACTGTAGGCAGGAATCCTTCCTGTGAACTGGAGATGCTTCGACTGGCTCCTTCTTTCCAGTGATTTTCAGATCACTCAGAGCCAGTTGGAACATTCTTTTTCAAATTCTTTTCGAAAAGCATAAGCCCTGGTGCTGGTATCCATGGAAACATCATTCCAGGTCACCACGCTTCCTTTTGATACATCTCTGAGAACCTTGACCTGATGCGCCAGTCCAAGGGGAACCGCTCCTTTTTTCAAAGAAGTGGATGCTGGCAGTAATTTACCCCAGACCGTATAACCCCCTTCACCATCGAGGGTGTCTCCAGGATGCAGATCGCGCTTGGCCGTCGAAGCAACATCAGCAACCCAATTTTGAGCGACTCCGGTAGCCTCTTGTCGTATAGCAACGCTGGCCACACTCATTCCCACTTCCAGACCAATCAGATGCCACCGCTTGTATAGGGTAAAGTATTTCCCACTTGGATCCGTATGAGCGTTATATTCTTCAAAGCAATTCTGGATGTATTCGGTTTCTGCCTCTACGGTAACCCAGACTCCCATACGTATATCATAGTCAATGGGGGTTCCATCAGGTTGAAGGCTTGAAATCACTTCAACCATCCCTTTTTTTTCAAGCACCCCCCCTTCGTTTCTGGGTCGGGTGATAGAAGGGATATCGGCAATGCTTCCAGGGGGATAAAGCAATCCATCCGATGGAACGGTTAATCCTGTTGCGTTCGCTACGGCCGTACTTTCAATAGCAGGCTTGGAACCATCAAGGAAACTGTTGAACATTTTCGGATTCAACCCACCACGCTGGGCCTTTTCAGGAGTCAATCCATAGTGCTTCCAGACGGTTTCAGGAGTGCTTTCGCTGAAGTGAGGGAGCCATTTGTGGCCTCGACCTGCTGCCACCACAGGAAAACCACAAGTACGTGCCCAGTCCACCAGATCGCAAATCAAAGCAGGCTGATCACCAAATGCCAGGGAATAGACGACTCCAGCAGATGTCGCACGCTGAGCCAGTAACGGTCCACAGAATGCGTCAGCCTCCACGGTGACGTTGACAACATGCTTGCCATTCGCAAAGGAGGCCAAGATATGTTCGACCGCTTCCGGTGGAGAACCAGTCGACTCCACCACGACATCGATGGCCGGATGCTTGACCAGTCCTTCCCAATCATCACTGACATAGGTGGTCCCATCTCGGATTGCATCATCCAAGGAAGTGGAAGAAATATTGGATTCGGACCAGCCGACCTTTAAAAGGTTGGAACGCGCACGAGAAGGAGACAAATCAACTACTCCTGCAACACTTACCCCTGGAGTTTGCGGCACTTGGCTCAGGTACATGGAACCAAACTTCCCTGCACCTATCAAACCGACTCTGACCGGCTTATTCTGCTCGGCACGTTTTTGCAACTTTTGGAAAAGACTCATATCACAACAATTTGCTTGAAGGATGATCAGCTTCGAAAACTATAATAACATGGAACTGCGGAAAAACTTCTGAAGCATATACAGCACTGATAACACTCATCTGATTTTTTATCCATTGAATATTGGGTTACTCAACTCAAGGCAGATTAATGAGATAGTCTAATTTACTTTATTACAAACTCATACAGAGAGAAATCTTTTCCAAATCCGTTAAAACAACCCTCTACTGAAGGATCAAATCTTCCCACCACTTTTCAAATATATTTTTACGATCCAATGAAACCAATTGTCCAAGTTTGGGAGTCATCAATTCCACACCATATTTTGAAGAATATTTGACACTCTCCTGAATTGGATCGTACCAGTTATGAATGGATAGGTTGAACATCCCCCAATGGATTGGAATCAGAATTTTCCCTTGAAGATCCAAAAATCCTTGAATTGCTTCTTCAGGCATATTGTGAACTTCACGCCATCGTTGATTATATTGACCACTGTCCATGAAAACCAAATCGAATGGACCATGCTTTTTTCCAATCTCTTTGTAATGGACGTCGTAACCGGAGTCCCCACTGAAATAAAAATTATTGTTTCCTGATTTGACGACCCAGGAAGCCCAAAGTGTTTTGGAATACTCCCACAAACCTAGCCTTCCTGAAAAATGCTGTGCAGGTGTACAGATAAATGAAATCCCATCAAAATTTATAGTATTCCACCAGTCCAATTCAAATAAATTGGATTCAGAAATACCCCATTTTTTTAAATGAGAGGTTACACCGAGTGGAGTTATGAATTTCACATCCTTTTCTTTAAAAAAAAGTATTGTCTCCATGTCTAAATGATCATAATGATCATGAGAAATCAGGATGTAATCAATTTGTGGTAAATTTTTCAACTCCAATACAGGAGGCTGAAAACGAGGCACGATAAAACTGACTGGAGAAGCCGCTTTTGAAAAAACAGGATCAATCAGAATGATGGTGTTTTGGATGTTGACCAAAATTGTAGAATGTCCTAACCAAATAAATTTGATGTTGTTCGTTGAATCCAAAAATTTATCAATATCCGGAGGTTTGATTTCAGGCAAAAGTTGTTCTGGAACGGTTTCATTGGAGTTGAACAGCATGTTATTTGAGAATCGTTGACTGGGGTTGTCCCAAAAACTGTCCCTTTCACTCATTTGCTCAAATATATTCTCTTTACGGTTTTTGAATTTTTCTTTTTCAATCGAATAATTTTCAGATTTCCTCATTTTCTCCAAGTGATCTCCACTGGGATTTTCACCAAATTGCAAACATGAAGTTGTAAAAAAAAGAAGACAACTTAATGCCATCAAACCCAACTGGTTCATGATAAAAGGGAGAAGGATTTTTGGGACCATTGGATCTTGATTGAGTTAAAGGATGTTTGAAACGTCATCTGAGAAAGAAACTGACTATTTGGTATCCATATAATTAATGCCATCCCAGGTTTCTGCATTCCAACCTTTTGAAATGAGCATTTCACAACGTTCAATATACAGTCCCGAGACCCTATCCTCTGGTACGTTTTTATAACATTCCTTAAAAAGTTCTAGGGCTTTTTCAAACTGCTGATTCTGATAGAAATCAAATCCATTTTTGAAGTGGTCCAGATGAATGATTTTTCCTTCCATGATTTGTGGCAATTCAGATTCAAGCACTTCATAGACAAGAACAGGATCTACTTTCCCTTTCACAGCAACCCGATCAATCAATCGGGTTTTAAATGCTTCCGGTGTCAATTGGTTCATGGTCGTTTCACTGATAAGCAATGGGGTTTTGTACAACTTCGTCAATCCTTCTAATCGAGCAGCAAGATTGACTGCATCACTGATAACGGACCCTTCCATCCGGTCTGCTTCGCCAAGAGTACCCAACATCATCATCCCTGTGTTGACACCAACCCCGATTTGAATCAACTCATAACCTGCTCTATTACGACCCTCGTTATATTCCCTAAGGGTTTCGAGCATCTCGACTGAAGTGCGGACTGCATCTTCAGGTGAACGGTCAAAGAGTGCCATGATGGCATCACCAATGTATTTATCGATGTAGCCATGATGTTCTCGAACCAAGGGCCCCATTTTACTGAGGTATGAGTTGACGAATTTGAAATTTTCCTCAGGCGTCATACTCTCAGATAACCTGGTAAAGGAACGTATATCGGAAAACATGATACTCATCTCCTTTTGAACCTGGTCCCCCAATTTGACATCCAGGATGCTATCTTTTTCTAAATTACGAAGAAGCTGATCTGGCACAAATCTCTGATAAGCCTCTGTAAGCCTCATTTGTTGTTCAAGTGCGTACTTCTTTAAATCGTTTATTCTCTGAGCAATCGCGAAACCGAATGTAACGAACATGGACAAAAACAAAAATCCACCTGCAGTGGTTGCTATCAACATGGTCTTCCAGTTAAAACCTCCTGTAATGATAAACGCTAAGGCACCAATCGGAATTACCAGAAAAGGGAGTAGGAAAGAAAGACAGAGGTATCCTGCGGATGAGTCTCCCTTCTTCCACAGAAGGAATGATATGACTATTGAAAGTATCAGAAAGACTCCAACGGGAATTGCAAAGATGTGAAGTTTGACGATTCCAGGACCTAAATGATCTGGAGGATATTTGATTAAATCAAATTGTGCTTCATGAGGCCAATTTAAGGCCATCACAAAATTTAAAATAATCATCACTGCATAAAATACAATCCCTATCCAATAAAGTTTATTGATCCTTGGATAAAACTCCTCAAGCACTAATGCTTTTCTAAAAAATTGAATAAGAAATATAAAAAGAATCCCCTGAAAAACAAATACACCATCTCCAACAGCCAATGCTCTGGTAATTCCCATGTACATGCCGTTGGATTGAGTAAAAAAGACCACGGCAGTAGCTTGAAACAAAGTCAGGGACAACCATAAATAATTTCCTTTGGAAACCAGGTAAATGAAAAAATAATAAAGTCCAAATGAGAGAGCAACCGACATGAATCCAATGTTGCTTGCAAATCGAACCAACTCCCGCATCCTGATGTCTTTCCATAAGCCTATGGTCATCCTGTCAAGTCCGTTGACTTTTGCCATGAAACGATCAAAAGGGTTACTCCTAAAGAAATCATAGATGATTGTTACCTCATTCTGCGGC
>Ga0208274_1001535_pt1 | contig 10573 bp, 10 predicted proteins | sample ETNtaG_22_FD_185755 | JGI IMG/M metagenome (GOLD analysis project Ga0208274, IMG submission 185755) | Marine microbial and viral communities from oxygen minimum zone, Eastern Pacific Ocean - ETNP201306SV43 (SPAdes) (version 2) | ecosystem: Environmental > Aquatic > Marine > Oceanic ... | reverse complement strand
AAAGCCATCTACAAAGTCTCCTGCAAGCGTTCGCCGTGACCCGTGAGCTTAGATGCCGCCGCCGGGTTCAGTGTTCGGGGCGCCCTGCACGCGTTGGCCGGTATCGATGCGCAGGGCCACGGCGCCAGCGGGGATTTCTACCGCGTCGCCTTCTTCGGTTTTGCCGCTTCCCATCAACCCGGATTTTGCCAGCACGTTACCCTGTTCATCCACAAATTCAAACGGGAAAGCATCGAGATTGCGGTTGGCTGGGCCATCTATGCGCGCTCCGGTCGTCAGGAATTTCGATCCGTGACAGGGGCATTCAAAGCGGTCATTGGTGGGAACCCATTTGTACAGGCAGCCAAGGTGGACGCATATCTTATACATCGCCTTGATGCCCGCCTTGACGGTGTACTCCTCCGGCTGGCGTTCGTCCGTCAGCCGGCCCTGCCCGAGGTTCACCACCCAGATGCGCGCCTCGGGAATATCCTTCGGCTCGGCGTCGGGGGCGGGGATGTCCGCGATGGGCACGGTGATGATGCCGCCAAACTCGCCTTCCTTAAAGCGTGGGAACGAGAACCACACCAGCGCGCCACCCATTTCCGCCATGAAAAGTGCCATTGAAGCGCCCCACAGGTAATAAAGGAACTCACGCCGTGACAACGGTGGGGCTGCACCGACTGCTTCAGCCGTCATAGAAAATTCACTCCAAAATTAGAGTTTGTAAAATCTAGCACAAAGAACGTTCCCTGTCAAATTGTAGCTGTTGACAGCAGCCTGAAAACGACCATAATCTCAGCAGCCTCATGTCTGCGTTCCCGCCGCCTCGGCTAGTCTGCTCACGGGAAGAGTTGCGCGCCATGCTGCATGCCTTGCGCGCGCAGCCGGCCGTGGCTGTGGACACCGAGTCGAATTCGCTGCACGCTTATCGCGAGAGGGTGTGCCTGATTCAGTTCTCCATCCCCGCGCAGGATTATATCGTAGACCCGCTGGCTATCCATGACTTGGCCGCGCTGCAGCCGCTTTTTGCGGACGCTGAGATTAAAAAGGTCTTTCACGCAGCGGAATACGACCTGATTTGCCTGTGGCGCGATTTCGGCTGGAAGGTGCGCGGGCTCTTCGACACCATGATGGCTGCGCGCGCGCTCGGCTGGGAACAGGTCGGGTTGGCCGCCATTCTCAGCGAACAGTTTTCAGTCCCTACCAGTAAGCGCTTCCAGCGCGCGGACTGGGGCAAGCGTCCGCTTTCGGAGGCGCAACTGGCCTACGCGCAGCTGGATACGCGCTATCTGTTGCAGCTGCGAGAACGTCAGGCGGCTGCGCTGCGCAGGCGCGGCCAGTGGCCTGAAGTGAGCGAGGAATTCGAGCGCATCGCGCGTGCTGGCGCGCGCAGCAGCCCCGACTCGGCTGCCGGCCAACAGGCAGTGGACGGCTTCTGGCGAATCAGCGGCGCGCGCAAACTCGATGAGCGCGAGCGCGCGGTGTTGCGCGAACTGCATCAATACCGCGAGGGCGTGGCCAAGCGCAAGGATCAACCGCTCTACCGCGTCATGGGCGACGCCACCCTGCTGGCGCTGGCGCAGCGTGCGCCGCGCAGCAAAAGAGAGCTGCATGGCATTGACGGTATGATCGCCGGCCAGATTCAGAGACACGCAAAAGGAATCCTGCCGGCTGTGCGGCGCGGCCTGCGCGCGAAACCGCCACCTCTACCGTCTTCTAGGAGTGGCGGCCGCCGTGTGGCGGCGCGCTACGAGGCGCTGCGCGAGTGGCGCAAGCGCCGGGCCCAGCGGCGCGGGCTTGCCTCGGACGTGATTCTTGCGCGCGATGTGTTGTGGGCGCTGGCACGGGCAGCCCCCGCCAGTATGGCGGAACTCGAGTCCGTTCAGGACTTGGGTGCGTGGCGACGCGCTGAATACGGCGAGGAGATTTTGCGCGTGCTGCGCGCGGCGCGCGCGTGAGCGTGGCTTCGCGCTGAGCGCGCCGTGCTATAATCGTCTCCCCGGGGAGAGGTGCCGGAGTGGACGATCGGGGCGCTCTCGAAAAGCGTTGTGGCCTCGCGGTCACCGTGGGTTCGAATCCCACCCTCTCCGCTGCTCAGAATCAAACAGGGTCTGCCTCACGCAGACCCTGTTTTCATTTCGCGCCTTTCTGCTTACTCCGAGGCTGGCGTCCCGGCTGTGGCTTCCAGCTCGGGCAGCTTGAAGAGATAGGGGCTGTTGGCCGGCACCAGCATCACCTGCACATCGTCGCCCAGCTCCTGCACGTAGGTGTATTGCAGCAGGTCGGGGTTGGTTGTGAGTGCATCGCCGATTGCGTGCAGCGCCGCAGCCTGGGCTTTGGCCTCAATCAATATTTTCTGCGCTTGGCCATCAGCTGCGATCACAACGGCATCCGCCTGACCTTTAGCTTGCTGGCGCAATTGCTCAGCTTCCTGCTCACGCTGCTTCACCACGAAGGCCTGTTTCTCGACCTCTTGCTCGGCAATCTGCTTCTGTTCGATCACAGAGGCGTACTCGGGCGTGAAGGTAATATTGCGCAGCACGAACGCATCGAGCATCAACCCATTTGACTCGAGAACGCCACGCAGCTCGGCTTCAATCTCACTTGCAAGCTCGTCTCGCCGGATGCTGTAGATTTCCTGGACAGCGTACCGTGCGGCGGAGTCGCGTGCAATGCCGCGCAGCTTGGGCCGAATCAGGCCATCGACGTAGCGGTTCTGCCACTCGATGTGCACATCAACGACCTCGCTTGGATGGAGAGAGAAGATCACCGAGGCATCAATACGCACCTCTTGGCCGTCGGCTGTGCGCGCCACTATAGAATCGTCTCCGGCTATCTGGCCCTCGGCAGCGGCGCCGGACATGGTGTAGGTCTGTTTGGCAATTGGATAGGTCTTCACGCTTTCAAAGAACGGCACCACGAAGCGCAATCCGGGCTGTAGGGCTTGCGCTCGGATGCCTGTTGGCTGCAGCGCGCTGATGACCACGCCGCGCGCTTCAGGCTGGACAAATATCAACCCCTGGCTCACGGTCGATAGCACCAGCGCCAGAGCCAGTGCCCCGATACCAGGCTAGCGAACGAGCGCGCGCGGCCGCCGCGGGCCACGCTGGCGCCCGCAAACAAAATGCTCCCAATCACCAGCAGCCACGACAGGCTGGCCAACACACTGACAAGATTTGCAACATTCATTATGGATACTCTCCCTTTATTCAGTCTGTTCCGATTATAACATACCACCGGCGCTGTACCTACGTAATTGCGGTAGAATGACTGCACGCGGACACCGGAGAAAGCAATGCAATTCGAGGGCGCTGTCAAAATCAAAGCGGCGCGAAAAAAGGTCTGGGCGTTTCTGATTGACCCGCATGCGGTCAGTCAATGTGCGCCGGGGATCGACGGCCTGGAGATCCTGGTCCCCGACAGCAAGTTCCGTGCGCGAGTTGCGCTTGGATTGGGGTCGATCAAGGTGAACTTCGCGATGGATGTCGAGTTCTTCGAGCTCGATGCGCCATGTCACGCCAAGTTGAAAGCACATGGTAAAGCGCCCGGCAGCGCGGCCGACATGGTAAGCGACATGACCCTGATTGAAAACCGCGATGGTTCCACCGAACTCAAATGGAGGACGGATGTCCAAATTATGGGCACAATCGCCAGCCTTGCAGCGCGGTTCGCGCCAAGCATCACTCAGAAACTTGCCGGAGAATTCTTCGACTGCGTCAAACAGAAACTCGAGACATGATGCAACGTGGATCAAGTCCGCTGTGAGCGCGCTTTTCCCGCCCCCGGTATTGACATCACGGGTGACTTTGCTGTATATTGAGAGTCCTCGTACTCGGGGATGGTTCCGGACCGCGAGGGTTTATGCAGGCAGGCGCTTTTCGTCAACTTGGCGCAGAGGCGTACGCACCATATAAGGAGGCTCTCTCCCGCACTAAACTGAAGCAAGTTCTTCCTTTTGGCTGAAGCTGGATTGGACGCATAACAACACGGACAACGGAGGATATTATGGCACTGGCAGGATATGAAGATTGCATTGGGCACGTTGACCTTTCGGCGGGCAACGTGGAATACAAAGGCGTTCCCGAAGAGTGGGCACGCAAATATGTCGGCGGGCGCGGTCTGGGAGTGCGTTTCGTACTGGAAAACGGCCCGCAGGTAGATGCTCTCTCGCCGGAGAACATCATCTGTTTCATGCTCGGGCCACTGAGCGGAACGGAGATTAACATGAGCGGGCGGGTGTGCGTAGTTACCAAATCACCACTGACCGGCACGGTGGTCGACAGCCACCATGGAGGCTGGTCGGGCGCACGCTTGCGCTGGTCAGGTTTCGACGGGTTGATATTCTCTGGCAAATCGTCAAATCCGGTGTATGCATATGTTAGCGATGGCACGGTGGAATTGCGCGATGCATCCGCCGTGTGGGGTAAAGGGGTGCATGATACAGTCGCGCACTTCCGTGATAAGTATGGCGAGAAAGACCTGAGTGTGATTGCCATCGGCCAGGCGGGCGAGAACCTCTCTAGGCTGGCGTGCTGGGTCAACGAGGATGATCGGGCCAGCGGACGTGGTGGCACCGGTGCGGTGGGCGGTAGCAAGAACCTGAAAGCCATCGTCATTAAGGCCGAAAAACAGATACCCAAGGCTGGAGACCGTGATGCTTTGAAAGCAGCCCATGAGCAAGCTTTGGCTGAAATCATGGACGAACGCGTGGTGACCGCGCCACGTAAGGGAGGGCTGTCTGTGTATGGAACTAACGTGTTGATGAACATGATTAATGCCATTGGTGCCATGCCCACCAAGAACTCCCAGCTCACCTATTTCGACCAGCACGAAAACATTAGCGGTGAGTATGTTGTTGACAATGTCTTGTCCAGCAATCCTACCTGCCATGCCTGTCCAGTGGCCTGCAAGAAAGAGGTCGAGATCAAAACGGGCCCCTATGCTGGTCTGCGTATGGAGAGCATGGAGTACGAATCTGCGTGGGCTATGGGCGCCAATTGCTGCAATGACGATATTGGCTCTGTGGCCAAGTTGATTGACCAGTGTAACGATTATGGTTTCGATACCATCGAGATGGGCAACGTGCTTTCCGTCTTCATGGAAGCCACGGAGAAGGGCGCCACCAATGGCGCTGGCCTGGCTTGGGGTAACGGCGCTGACATGGTGGCTACCGTCGACAAGATTGCCGTCCGCGAGGGCATTGGCGACGCGCTGGCCGAGGGCGCTGAGCGAGCGGCCGGGCACTTTGGCCACCCTGAGATCAGCATGTCAGTTAAAGGTATGGCAATCCCCGCGTATGATCCACGCGGCATCAAAGGCATGGGCATTGGCTACGCGACTAGCAACCGAGGTGCCTGCCACCTGCGTGGTTACACGCCGGCCGCCGAGGCTATCGGCAACGTGCTGGGACCAGGGGAGGTGACCGATCCATTGGAGACGAAAGGTAAGGGCGAGTTGGCGGTGATCTTCCAGAACGTGCACGCCATGACCGACTGTTTGAATGTCTGCAAGTTCTCCACCTTCAGCGAATCTCTGGATACCTTTGCCGCCCAGTTCACGGCGGTCACGGGCATCGAGGCGGATGCGAATTATCTGCTTAACGTTGGTGAGCGCGTTTACAACCTAGAGCGTTACTACAACAACCTTGCTGGTCTCGGCGAGGGATCGGATTATCTGCCCGAGCGCTTTCTGAGTGAGCCCTCCACTGGGCCGGGCTCAGAGGGACACGTTTGTGAGCTGGAACCCATGCTGGAGGAATATTACGCGGCAAGGGGTTGGGAGAACGGGGTGGTCCCAGAGGGGAAACTACGCGAACTCGAGATCGTCGCATAGGCAGCAGTCTAGGATTGATCCGTCTGACGCTCCGGCGTTCAACTGTATGTGGAACAAACCGGGCTTCTTCAAGAAGCCCGGTTTTCTTCTAGAGAAGATTTCAGTAAAAGGCCCCGGTGCGGGTGGCCACTATGTAGGGATGCATAAGAGTGACCATGTCGCCATTCTGAATCGGCGCGTCAAGATCCCCTACCAGGTATGAAAAACGCCCGTTCACAGCTAGACGAGCATAAGGCGATATGTTTCCGTCTTCGTCGAGGAGCAGGTCTTGCAGATCAAAGCGATGCAATAGCGCCTGCAGCAGCTCACCCAGGGTGGTCCCCTCGAACGTGAAATTTACCCGGTCGGCGCCCATGCGAGCTCGTACATTGCCAGTGAACTTGAGCTCGACGTCAATCATCGTTCAGCCTCCTCCTACAGCGGGAAAAACATCAATCGTTACGTCCGCGGAAAGTACGGTTTCTTGTCTACTCTCCAAAAATGGAGTATCCCGTCCGTTGACAAACACGTGCACGTGCCCGTATAGTTGGTTTTTCTCGTCCAGCAATTCCCGGCGCATTGCGGGGTAACGCTCCACAATCGCATCAACCAATTGCCGGACCGTAGTCCCTTCGACAAGGGAGAACTCAACAGTTTTCGTGCCCGCGATCTGTCGCAGGGTTGCGTAGAAGCGTACAGCGAATGGCAAGCGTTTCTCTTTCATGTTTTCGCCTGGGAGTTGGCTAAACTTCGCCGCTGGGCATCGTGAGATGTGACATTCCGATTGTAACACCCCAGATCGCATTGTGAAAGAACATCTTCATAGCCATGAAAACGTCGAAAGCAGCGTTTAATCCCGAAGAGCAGGCTGCCACTCTTGAGAAAGCGGTCGTCATCTAAGCCGATGGCACGTGTGACTGCAGCCCTGGAACGACCGGCCGAGCGGTGATCCTGTGTTATGGGTGGCAAGAGAAAGAATTGAGGTAAAACCATGTTTGCTACACACGGAAAAACAGCAGTTACGACGCCAACCTGGGCCGAGGTCGATGAGCAGGGACGGCTGGTGCTACCATCCGAAACCACCGCTCGTTTTGGGCTGCGACCCGGTGCGCGGCTACGTTTGGACACCGGAGATAACGATATACGCCTACATCGCCCCATATCCCATTTGGCCAAGGTTTATATAGAGCCGACCGACCGCTGCAACATCGCGTGCCTGACCTGCTACCGCAATAATTGGGAGGTGGAATACGGGCGCATGGGGGACCAGATCTTCGAGCGGATTCTAGATGGCTTGCGTGAGGTTTTACCACCGCCAACGGTGTTTTTTGGCGGCATCGGCGAGCCACTGACTCATCCAGGGATTGTGGACATGATTGCAAGAGTGAAGGATTTGGGCGCTCGGGCAGAGATGATAACCAATGGAACGCTGCTGACCGTCGAGCGGTCGGAGGATTTGATCGCCGCCGGGCTGGATTCCCTGTGGGTCTCCATCGATGGGGCTAATCCGGAGAGTTTCGCAGATGTCCGTGTAGGTGCCGAATTGCCGCAAATCATTGAAAATCTGATGGCGTTTCGCCGCGCCCGCAAGTTTTCGTATCCGGCCCATCCCGAATTGGGGATAGTCTTTGTAGCGATGGAGCGCAACATCGCTGAATTGCCGGACGTGCTGGCACTGGGCCGCCGGTTGGGTGCAATGCGTTTCATGGTGACCAATTATCTGCCACATACCGCCGATGCAATAGAGCAGATTCTGTACAAACGGTCCGTTATGGATATCACTTATCTGGACTCACCCTGGTTGCCCAAACTCGACCTGCCCAAGATCGATATTGATGAGCGCACCGGCCCGGTGCTACTTCAGGCGCTTTCATGTGGAATGAATGTTACTCTGGCCGGGTTGAACCTAAGCGGGGCCAATGATGTGTGTACCTTCATCGAAAGCGGTTCTATGGCGGTTGCGTGGGATGGGGGCGTGAGCCCCTGCACCCCACTGATGCACACACACGGTACCCATCTCAAGGAGCGCAAGCGGCTCTCCCGGCAGCATGTGATTGGAAACGTGGGAGAGCGTGACTTGCTTGATTTGTGGAATGACCCGGACTACGTGGCTTATCGCTCACATGTACAGAGTTTTGCTTTTCCACCTTGCACATTCTGCGGTGGATGCGATATGTCCGAGTCTAATGAAGAAGATTGCCTTAGCAATCAGTTTCCCGTTTGCGGCGGTTGCTTGTGGGCACAAGGTGTGGTTCAGTGTCCGTGAGAAAGCTGTGAGGCCATAGCTGGGTCAATAATTCGGTAGAGACATCCGCTTATATACTCCGTTATCATGCCTCGCTTCTGTCCGGCTGCCCGTGTGCAGGGCTTGCGACTACGAATCCGTTGTGGAAGCGCCCGAGAGCCCGGCGTTGCGTGATTACGCTTGCAATATCCTCTCCTTGTGCTAAAGTATTGACCTGAATCGCGTGAAAGGAGCGCAGCCATGAGCGACAATGAACAAGGTGCAGTGACCGAAGCACAGATTGCCGTGCACTGGCAGGAGGAGAAGTACTTTCATCCCAGTGATGAGTTCGTCGCCCAGGCGAATATGGTTGACGCGAGTATTTACGAACGCTTCAGCCTCGATAATTTCCCGGATTGTTTTCACGAATACGCCGATATGCTTAGCTGGTACGAGCGTTGGCACACCACGCTCGATTACAGCGATGCGCCCTGCTGGAAATGGTTCGTGGGCGGAAAGATCAACGCCAGTTACAACTGCGTTGACCGTCATCTGGAGGCGCGCCGCAACAAGGCCGCCATCATTTTTGTGCCCGAGCCGGAGGATGAGCCGCACGAGGTAATTACCTATCAGGAGCTTTACGTGCGCGTGAATGAAACTGCGGCGTTGCTGCGTGATTTTGCCGGTCTCAACACGGGCGACCGCGTCACCATTCACATGCCCATGGCCACCGAGCTTCCGGTGGTGATGCTGGCCTGCGCGCGGCTGGGTGTGATTCACTCGGTGGTTTTCGGCGGGTTCAGCGGTAAGGCCTGCGGGGAACGCATCGCTGATTCCGGCAGCCGGGTGCTCATCACCATGGATGGCTACTATCGCAGCGGCAAGATGCTCGATCACAAAGTGAAGGCCGATGATGCCGTAAAGGTTGCGGCCCAGGCCGGGCAGCAGGTAGATAAGGTGCTGGTCTGGCGGCGTTGTGCGGGCGAATACCAATCCGAGACGCCGATGGTGGACGGACGCGATTTCTTTATGGATGAGCAGCTTCCTGCTTTCCGTGGCAAGCGCGTCGAGCCGGTGCAGCTGCCGGCGGAAGCGCCGCTCTTCCTGATGTACACTAGTGGCACAACCGGACGACCCAAAGGATGCCAGCACAGTGTCGGCGGTTATCTCGCCTATGTGACGGGCACTTCGAAGTATATTCAGGATATTCACCCGGAAGACGTGTACTGGTGCATGGCTGACATCGGCTGGATAACCGGCCATTCATACATCGTCTACGGGCCGTTGGCACTGGCTGCCACAAGCGTGATGTACGAGGGCGTGCCCACGTATCCAGACGCCGGGCGGCCATGGCGTATCGCGGAGCGGTTGAATGTGAACATTTTCCATACCGCCCCCACGACGGTGCGCATGTTGCGTAAATCCGGGCCGGACGAACCACGAAAATACAACTTTGAATTTAAGCATATGACCACAGTGGGCGAGCCGATTGAGCCGGAGGTCTGGCGCTGGTACCACGAGGTGATTGGCAAGGGTACCGCAGCCGTCGTTGACACCTGGTGGCAGACCGAGACGGGCGGCTTCCTGTGCAGCACCATGCCCGCGCTGCACCCGATGAAGCCGGGTAGCGCCGGCCCTGCTGTGCCAGGCATTCACCCCATTATCTACGATGAGGACGGCAACACCGTGGCCGAGGGTTCGGGCGTGGCCGGAAACATCTGCATCCTGAACCCGTGGCCGGGCGCGTTCCAGACCATCTGGGGCGACCGCGAGCGCTATGTGGAGACATATTACGCCAAGTATTGCAGAGATGCGCAAAGCAAGAACTGGCGCGACTGGCCTTACTTTCCGGGCGATGCCGCTACGCAGGCGCCGGACGGGTACTATCGCATCCTCGGGCGCGTCGACGATGTGATCAACGTGGCCGGCCACCGCCTGGGAACAAAGGAACTGGAATCAGCCTGCATGACAATTTTGGAAATGGCGGAGGCCGCCGTGGTGCCGGTGGCGGATGAACTGAAGGGCAAAGTGCCGGATGTCTACGTCTCGCTGCAGCCCGGAGTACAGGCAGGCGAGGAACTGGAAACCGCTGTCACGCGCGCGATTGAAACTGAGATAGGCAAGATCGCGCGACCTAAAAACGTGTGGATAGTGCCCGACATGCCCAAAACCCGTTCCGGCAAAATCATGCGGCGCGTGCTTGCTTCCATCTCTAACGCCAGCGATGTGGGCGACATCACCACACTCGCCAATCCGGAAGTGGTCGAGCATATCCGCCGGATGGTGCAGGGCTAACAATCCTGGCGGCCACCCCAGCTGATCTATTTGCCCGCCTGCGGGAACTTGGCATCTCGGTGACCACCCGTGAGCACCCGGCGGTATTTACCGTAGAGCAAAGCCGCGCGCTGCGCGGCAACCTAGCCGGTGGGCACTGCAAGAACCTTTTCCTGAAAGATAAGAAAGACAATTTATGGTTGCTGGTGGCGCTGGAAGATGCATCCGTGGATCTCAAGCAGCTGCGCGGCGCGATTGGCTCGGGACACCTTTCCTTTGGAA
>Ga0208274_1001531_pt1 | contig 10584 bp, 4 predicted proteins | sample ETNtaG_22_FD_185755 | JGI IMG/M metagenome (GOLD analysis project Ga0208274, IMG submission 185755) | Marine microbial and viral communities from oxygen minimum zone, Eastern Pacific Ocean - ETNP201306SV43 (SPAdes) (version 2) | ecosystem: Environmental > Aquatic > Marine > Oceanic ... | reverse complement strand
AAAGTAACCCCATTAAGGTTTTCAACTGTTCCTACATCCATTGTTGTCCATCCTGTACCGTCGTTATGAAGCATTGTTCCATTAGCACCTACAGCCCACATATCGTCGTTATCAACAATATAGCTGCCATTAATACTAGAAGTTACACCTGAGGGTTCAAAATTCCAGGCATAAACTGTATCTACCTGCATCTGATAACCCGAAATTCCGGTTACTTCGTCCCAGGTTATTTCTGGATTAACATATTCCTCATCGCCATCATTTGGTTTATCCATTGTTACGGTCCAAAGAACTGTAAACGACCATGCATCAGACCAATCAGAAGCTATGTCTTCATCGTATGCTCTCACTCTCCAATAATATGTACCACCAAATAGTAAGTAACTCATTGCTTGTGCAGTTACATCGGTACGAGGAAAGGTTACGGCATCTGTAAACTCAGAGTTAGTTGCAATTTGCACCTCATATGTAATTTCAAGCGTACCTCCTGTAACAGCATTCCAATCGAGTACTACATCAGGCATCTGTTCAGTCTCTAAATCATCCGGAGCGTTAAGAGTAGGAGCATAAATTTTTGATTGTCCAAAAACTGATATTGAAAACAATAACAGAACTAAACTAAGAATTGAATAAATATTTTTCATATTCGCAGAATTTTAAATAAATATGATTAATTAGCAATGAATTTTTGTGAATAAATATCTGAACCAATAACAACCTGAACAATATAAGTACCATTATTCAAACCAGAAACGTCTAAATCAAATTCATTCATTCCCCTTTTAACATTATTTGTTGTTGACAGAACTTTTCGTCCTGCAAGGTCATAAACAAAAATATCCGCAGTAGAATTAATGAAAGCTTCAAGCTTAATAGTAGCATATGTGGTTACCGGATTTGGGTAAATTATTAGATCAAGAATATTAGTATTTTGATTGTTATAAATTTCTTCTAATCCAACAGTTTTTTGAAATACGTTGCATCGTAACAAGCCTCTTCCAAAAGTAGCAGCATAAATTACACCGTAATTATCTGTGCCAGGAAATGGTATTTTTATTATTTCATTTCCATTGATTAAAATAACTGTATCAGCTGTTTTTGATACAATTTGCTGTTGTAACTGAAATACTTGTACACTACCCATTAGGCTGTCTTGTTTTATCCAATTTGGTGATGACGCATGAATATTTTCAGTAACAAAAATTCCATGTTCAGTTCCGATAATTCCTAAATCAGTGTTAGTCATCTCTATAACTGAAGAGTATACTGGCATTTGTGGTAAATTGCCCTGACGTGATTCGAAAACGGGAACTTCATCAAGTGCGTTCTCACTATAAAGTACATAATAATCATTGCCATAGTTTCCTAAAGTAATCATAACATTTGCAGGATTATCAGGATCAATGGCAACAGACGTAACAACTTGAGTGATAGGATCAGATGTTCCAGGAACGTATAATGGGATTTCTTGAGTTGAGACAATACATTCAGGACTATTTACATCGGCACGATCATAATTATAAGCAAGTGCAAGATTTGATATTCTGTACAATTTTCCATCACGAGTTCCAACAAATACATGATTTGCATCAGAAGAATACGAGATACATTGAGAGGCACCTACCAGACCCACAGTATTATTTGAAACCTCGAACCACTCAGGAGTTTTTTCAAACCGATGTAGTTCATTAGTCATATATACTTTGTTAAATGTTGCAATAAAGTATCTGGAAGAAACAATATCCTTAACTAAGATTGAGTCCCCAGGCATAAGTGTAACATTTGCTGGAGTTGTATAATAAAAAGGCTGACCACTATTTTTACTTTGCACTTGTATTCTTGTTCCACCAGGGATTTCTGCCTTGGCATAGTACCATAAAGAATCGCGGCTGTTTTCATTATTAAAACTTTCCCAAAGAGCCATTGGTGTATTAAAAAAGTTCGCAGCAAGGCTAAGGTCATCTATAAATTGTGTAGAATAATTTGCGCCACCGTCTTCAGATCGTCTTAAATCTGCGTCAACATCACTTACAACCAATACATTTCTGTCAATCAATGATACCACACAAGCACCACCATCACCTCCTAAGATCATTTCACCTTGTTTCGTAGTATTTCCATCACCAGTAATTAAAATTGTTCCATTATCCTGAGCTCCACCGAGAACATAATTTCCTATTCCAGATGGCCCAATATTATAGAACTGGGTAGTAAAATAGTTTCTGTTACTTCCTTCAAAAACATATTCGCCTTCAACAATAGAACCAATTGCCACTCCACCATCGGTACCAACCATAAATGTATTGTTACTGCCTGGCTGGAAAACATAGGCATGATGATCAACATGTAGATAATTTGGGAAGAAGGGGGGGGAAATTGCAGTAGATATACTTGACCATCCAAAAAATCCGGTTTCTTGAATTTTTCTACCATCCCAAGCATCAACACCACCTAAAATAATCCTATCTGGATCTTCAGGAAATACAGCCAAGGCATTATCATATACACCTTGCCCACTAAAAATCGAGATTGAAGGTGATCCGGGTTGAATAATTCTCCAGTTCAAACCCTTATCATCAGACCGATAAATATTATAAAGTGAACCGTCGTTATCAACAACAGAAGCATATAATACATTTGGATCAGATGGTGCGAACGCAAATTCAATTCGACCAACATCTTCCGAAGGTAAACTTACTGAATCACCAGTTGACCTGTTAACAAAGGCATCAACATCTCCAGATGTCGAAATATAGCAAGAGTTGTCAATACAGGCAACAATAGCTCCATCAGAAGAAACCTGTACGTCAAACGAATTCATAACCAATTCAGCCCCAGACGTATCTTTTGCAACTGACCAGGAATTACCACCATCGGTTGAGTATTTTAATCCTGAATTTGTGGCTGCGAATAAACTTCCACTATTTAGGTTTACTGCGAGTTCATTAATAAATGCCCAATCGCTATTAGCATCATTGAATTGAGGCTGAGTAGATGGGATAAGTGTAAAATTGTTACCATCAGTTGATTTAAAGATACCTTGTCCCATAAAACCTCCAGTAAAGCCCATTTCTTCAAGTCCTGACATTGTTTCCGCTGCAAAGCTTTCTCCTGTTCCTGCATAAATAGTACCGCCAGCGTCTTGCTGCATACATGTTACATTTAAGTTGTAACTTTCACTATTTATTTTTTGCCAGCTAATTCCAACATTCTCTGATTTCCAAATACCACCCGAAACACCAGCTGCATAAAGAGTTTTTGCCGTTGCATCCTGGTTGTCGAACATAATTGCTCTTGTTCTACCTCCAAAATTATCAGGACCTAATTGTCTCCATGTCAAGTTAACAAAAGACCGAGATTCTTCAAAATCTTTTAATTGATCTTGTACCCTGTTTAGATATTCCGGTGCAATTACACCAGTGGTTTGGTTATTACGAATTAAAGCAATATACTCCACTGAGGGCTTAATTCCATATACCAACGATTCATTATCGCTTGATCGAGGTATGTATTTTGATTCACTCTGACTGTTTGAAAAGCCAAAGATTATTCCTCCTAATACTATGGATATCAATGCTAAACTTAAAGGTAAATTTTTTCGTTTCATGCTTTATAACTTTATAATGCTAATTATTATGAATTCACATTTTAGAACGCACAATTTACAGCTTTTCTTTAAAATGAAATAATATTATTAAAAAAAATAATAAACAAGTAATTAATTATGCCTCTAAACTGTAACTCTATTGACAAATTTACACTAGCATAAGGTTGCAAATATGATGTAAAAGTGAGTATATGGGCAATAAAAAAGCCCCATACAGAAGAGTACGGGGCTTTAAATAAAATCTTTGGCGATGACCTACTTTTCCACCTGGTATGGCAGTATCATTGGCGCTGGCAGGCTTAACTTCTCTGTTCGGAATGGGAAGAGGTGGACCTTGCCGCTATAATCACCCAAAGGTCTTTGAGAATTTTAAATGTTAAATGTTGAATGTTGAATTTTGAATTTTATCCCGATAATTATCAGGATCATATCTAACATTCACTCTCGTTTATATTTTATTGATTTATGTTGCTTTTAGTCTTCCGACTTCTAGCTTCTGACTTATCCATAAATCAATGACAAATGAAAGAAAAGTAAAATAATATCTTGCCCATGAAAAGAGACCTATTTGAGATTAAAAAGTATACGGGTAATTAGTACTGCTCGGCTTTGATGTTACCATCTTTACACCTGCAGCCTATCAACGTCATAGTCTATAACGACCCTTAAAGGAAGCCTCATCTTGAGGTAAGTTTCGTGCTTAGATGCTTTCAGCACTTATCTCATCCAAACATAGCTACCCTGCGATGCTACTGGCGTAACAACAGGTACACTAGAGGTTTGTCCAACTCGGTCCTCTCGTACTAGAGTCAGGTCCTCTCAAGCTTCCAACGCCCACAACAGATAGGGACCGAACTGTCTCGCGACGTTCTGAACCCAGCTCGCGTGCCACTTTAATGGGCGAACAGCCCAACCCTTGGGACCTTCTCCAGCCCCAGGATGTGACGAGCCGACATCGAGGTGCCAAACCACTCCGTCGATGTGAGCTCTTGGGAGTGATCAGCCTGTTATCCCCGGCGTACCTTTTATCCTTTGAGCGATGGCCCTTCCATGCGGAACCACCGGATCACTATGCTCTACTTTCGTACCTGCTCGACTTGTATGTCTCACAGTCAAGCACCCTTGTGTCATTATACTCTACGCACGGTTACCAACCGTACTGAGGGTACCTTTAGAAGCCTCCGTTACTCTTTTGGAGGCGACCACCCCAGTCAAACTACCCACCAAACACTGTCTCCGACTAAGTCGGATTAGGCACCGAATAAATAAAGGGTGGTATTTCAAGGTTGACTCCACGAAACCTGGCGGCTCCGCTTCATAGTCTCCCACCTATCCTACACATCATTTATCCAATGTCAATGTTAAGCTGTAGTGAAGGTGCACGGGGTCTTTCCGTCCCGTTGCGGGTAAACGGCATCTTCACCGTTACTACAATTTCACCGAGCTCATGGCTGAGACAGTACCCAGATCGTTGCACCATTCGTGCAGGTCGGAACTTACCCGACAAGGAATTTCGCTACCTTAGGACCGTTATAGTTACGGCCGCCGTTTACCGGGGCTTCAATTAAGAGCTTCTCCCGAAACAAGTTCGGGATAACCCCTCCTCTTAACCTTCCGGCACCGGGCAGGTGTCAGGCCTTATACATCATCTTTAAATTTAGCAAAGCCATGTGTTTTTGATAAACAGTCGCCTGGGTCTTTTCACTGCGGCCTCGCGTAAGCGAGGCACCCCTTCTCCCGAAGTTACGGGGTAATTTTGCCTAGTTCCTTAGCCATGAATCACTCGAGCACCTTTGGATTCTCTCCTCGACTACCTGTGTCGGTTTACGGTACGGGCAGCTTGTACCTGACGCTTAGGGGTTTTTCTTGGAAGTATGATTAGGGTCACTATCCACTCATCCGAAGACTTGTGGTACTATCCACCTTTAGCAAGCTCTGCGGATTTGCCTACAGAACCTATACCTACAGTGTTCAACGTACTATTCCGTCAGTACGCGGACCTTTCACTTCTCCGTCATCCCATCGCAGTACAAGCTGGTACTGGAATATTAACCAGTTGTCCATCGACTTCCCCCTTCGGGTACGCCTTAGGACCCGACTAACCCTGATCCGATTAGCGTTGATCAGGAAACCTTAGTCTTTCGGTGTGCGGGTTTCTCACCCGCATTATCGTTACTTATGCCTACATTTGCTTTTCCAGCCGCTCCACAATACCTTATCGATACTGCTTCAATGCAACTGGAATGCTCCCCTACCAATTGCGAATAAATTCGCAAGTTTACAGCTTCGGTAATGTGTTTTATGCCCGATTATCATCCATGCCCGATCGCTCGACTAGTGAGCTGTTACGCACTCTTTAAATGAATGGCTGCTTCCAAGCCAACATCCTAGCTGTCTCTGCAATCAGACCTCGTTAGTTCAACTTAACACATATTTTGGGACCTTAACTGGTAATCTGGGTTCTTTCCCTTTCGGACGTGGACCTTAGCACCCACGCCCTCACTGCTGAGGAACATGTCATAGCATTCGGAGTTTGTCAGGGTTTGGTAGGCGGTGAAGCCCCCTAGCCCTATCAGTAGCTCTACCTCTATGACACTTTATACTCAACGCTGCTCCTAAAAGCATTTCGGGGAGTACGAGCTATCTCTTGGTTTGATTGGCCTTTCACCCCTACCCACAGCTCATCCAAAGACTTTTCAACGTCTACTGGTTCGGTCCTCCACCACGTGTTACCGCAGCTTCAACCTGGCCATGGGTAGATCACCAAGTTTCGCGTCTACCCCCTCTGACTTTATCGCCCTATTCAGACTCGCTTTCGCTTCGACTACTACCGTTATCAGTATTAATCTTGCCAAAGAGGAGTAACTCGTAGGCTCATTATGCAAAAGGCACGCCGTCATCCCGATAAATCGGGACTCCGACCGCTTGTAAGCGCACGGTTTCAGGTTCTATTTCACCCTCCTGTTCGGAGTACTTTTCACCTTTCCCTCACGGTACTTGTTCACTATCGGTCTCTCAGTAGTATTTAGCCTTACCAGATGGTGCTGGCAGATTCAGACAGGGTTTCTCCGGCCCCGCCCTACTCAGGATACCAATAAGGCAATAAATCGATTTCGTGTACGGGATTGTCACCCTCTATGATCTAACTTTCCAGTTATGTTCCACTATCAATTTAAAGTCCTATAGCTTGGTCCTACAACCCCAACAATGCCGTAACATCGTTGGTTTGGGCTATTCCCCGTTCGCTCGCCACTACTCAGGGAATCACTATTGTTTTCTTTTCCTCCGGTTACTTAGATGTTTCAGTTCACCGGGTTTGCCTCCCGACAAGTCGGGATACCATGTCTTCAACATGGTGGGTTGCCCCATTGGGAAATCTCCGGATCAAAGGTTATTTGCACCTCCCCGAAGCTTATCGCAGCTTATCACGCCCTTCATCGCCTCTGAGAGCCTAGGCATCCGCCGTACGCTCTTATTAACTTTCTTAACCTATTTCGTTAGGTGCTCTCGCACCAGCAAAATATTGTAATTTACTTTCTTTCAAGATGTCAATGAACTCTTTTAAAAAAAGTTATTAGTTAATCATTATTAGTTAATCGTTATTTGTTAAACTAACGTATAACTCGTAACTTATAACTATAACCTTTTTCCTTGTGGAGAATAGGGGAGTCGAACCCCTGACCTCTAGAATGCAAATCTAGCGCTCTAGCCAACTGAGCTAATCCCCCAGATGTGAAATGTTGAATTTTGAATGCCAAATGTTAAATGTAATAATTCAACATTTATAATCTATAATTCATCATTTCCCTTGTAGTCCCGCGCAGATTTGAACTGCGGACCCCTACATTATCAGTGTAGTGCTCTAACCAACTGAGCTACGGGACTCTCTTAATCCTCCCTGATGTAGCCTACTTGGAACCTGTCTCTGCCTTATGTCAACGAGCACTAAGTGCTCCCTGCCTGCCGGCAGGCAGGTAACCAACTGAGCTACGGGACTCTCTTGTGAGTTTTGAATGTTGAATTTTGAATTTTGAATCTTAAAAAGTTTTTCCTTTTCATTACTCATCTTCCATCATTCTAAATTCAATCATCCAGTAGCTTTTGCCTGGTTTGAGTATCTGTAATCTGATCTCTTCTTCAGGAATTGCTGCTCTCCATTTAAAAAAAATGAAGGCCAAACCAATGTAAATTATCCACTTAACACCTTTTCTTCTTGCCTTAAGATCTCTCCAGAAAGGAGGTATTCCAGCCGCACCTTCCGGTACGGCTACCTTGTTACGACTTAGCCCCAGTCACCAGTTTTACCCTAGGCAGCTCCTTAACGGTCACCGACTTCAGGTACCCCCAGCTTCCATGGCTTGACGGGCGGTGTGTACAAGGCCCGGGAACGTATTCACCGCGCCATGGCTGATGCGCGATTACTAGCGATTCCAGCTTCACGAAGTCGGGTTGCAGACTTCGATCCGAACTGAGACCGGCTTTAGAGATTCGCTCCCTGTCACCAGGTGGCTGCCCTCTGTACCGGCCATTGTAGCACGTGTGTAGCCCTGGACGTAAGGGCCGTGCTGATTTGACGTCATCCCCACCTTCCTCTCTACTTGCGTAGGCAGTTCTCCTAGAGTCCCCATCATTACATGCTGGCAACTAAGAGTAGGGGTTGCGCTCGTTATGGGACTTAACCCGACACCTCACGGCACGAGCTGACGACAACCATGCAGCACCTTGCAAAATGTCCGAAGAAAAATCCCTTTCAGGATCTGTCATTATGCATTTGAGCCCAGGTAAGGTTCCTCGCGTATCATCGAATTAAACCACATGCTCCACCGCTTGTGCGGGCCCCCGTCAATTCCTTTGAGTTTCAACCTTGCGATCGTACTCCCCAGGTGGATCACTTATCGCTTTCGCTTGGTCACTGACTGTGTATTGCCAACAACGAGTGATCATAGTTTACGGCGTGGACTACCAGGGTATCTAATCCTGTTCGCTCCCCACGCTTTCGTGCCTGAGCGTCAATATCGGTTTAGTAAGCTGCCTTCGCGATCGGTGTTCTGTAGCATCTCTATGCATTTCACCGCTACATGCTACATTCCGCCTACTTCAACCGTATTCAAGACCGGCAGTATCAATGGCAGTTCCGGGGTTGAGCCCCGGGATTTCACCACTGACTTATCGGTCCGCCTGCGCACCCTTTAAACCCAATAAATCCGGATAACGCTTGCACCCTCCGTATTACCGCGGCTGCTGGCACGGAGTTAGCCGGTGCTTATTCGTTTAGTACCTTCAGTCTCGTACACGTACGAGAGTTTATTCCTAAATAAAAGAAGTTTACGACCCATAAGGCCTTCTTCCTTCACGCGGCATGGCTGCGTCAGAGTTGCCTCCATTGCGCAATATTCCTTACTGCTGCCTCCCGTAGGAGTCTGGTCCGTGTCTCAGTACCAGTGTGGGGGATCATCCTCTCAGAACCCCTAGACATCGTTGCCTTGGTGAGCCGTTACCTCACCAACTAGCTAATGTCACGCATGCCCATCTTTAACCGCCGAAGCTTTAACCACGATGTTAGGAAACAATGTGGTATTATGTGGTATTAATCCCGATTTCTCGGGGCTATCCCTCTGTTAAAGGTAGGTTGCATACGCGTTACGCACCCGTGCGCCGGTCGTGTATCCCGATAAATCGGGACCTTACCCCTCGACTTGCATGTATTAGGCCTGCCGCTAGCGTTCATCCTGAGCCAGGATCAAACTCTTCATTGTATATTTGTTTGTCCTTTTTTTCAAAAGAAAATTTATACCTATCAAGATCCTGGCAAAAAAAAATTAACTCAAAAATTGTGTTCCTGTTTAAAAAACAGGGGTGTTGTGTGTTACTTTACTTGGCTTGGCTTCATTATGTCTATGAACTGTTTCGCCTAAAAAGCGAAAATCTTTAAATTTTTCCCCAAAAAAGGGGATGCAAAAGTAATACTCTTTTTTTAACTGGCAAAACAAAAAATGAAAATAATTTTGCCCTTATTCTTAAAGGTAATTCCTATCTCCAAAATATGGGTTTTTTATTAATTAAAACTAACCCAATTCCTCTCCTATCTTTTACCCTTTAACTGCCTTGTAAATGAACAATATCTCTTTTTGCAGCCGGCAAAAGTAAACTACTTTTTTAATTCAACAAGACTTTATTGAAAATATTTTAAAGAAGTTTTTAAAGGGTTGAGGAGAAGGATCTTATAGATGAATTAATATTGATAATTAACACTTAGTATAAGTGCAAAATATAATAATATGTGTGAAGGTGTTTACTATCTGGCAACAACAATTTTCCCGTGGGCTACATGTTCACCAACTCGCAACCGGAAATAATACATTCCTGAAGCTAATCCTTGAGCATTCCATACTATCTGTTGATTGCCTGAATTTGACTTTTTTTGGATTACTTTAACCTGTTCACCAATATGATTGAAAATAGAGAATGTGACTTTCGAAGGTTGCAATATTTCAAACTCAATAGTTGTTGATGTAGAAAGTGGATTGGGAGATATAATAACATTATCTGAAAAGTTTATTTCAGTTATTGAAACTGGCTCGCAAGCTACTTCCACTTCAACTTGAGTGTTGCATCCTGTGGCATTATTATGTATTTCAACAGCTCCAACTGAGTTTTCTAAATAATCACATACACTTTGTACTTCACATGTGGATAAAATATAATTATAATAAATTCCTAGTTCATTAATTGAAGTTGCACTTTTCTTCCTAGCCATTTTCTTTACTTTTTAAGATTAATAAAATTATAAAATATATATCTTAAATTTGACTCGTGAAAAGTTCACTTTTTGCTGAAACTATACAGGGTAGTGCTCCACATGAGTGGATACATTATACTGTGAAAACAAAAAAGGAACTGAGGCAGGTTAAGAACATGCAATTAGAGCATTTCTGGATAATTGTAGCTGTGTCGTTTAAAGCTGTTATGAGCAACAT
>Ga0208274_1001525_pt1 | contig 10607 bp, 10 predicted proteins | sample ETNtaG_22_FD_185755 | JGI IMG/M metagenome (GOLD analysis project Ga0208274, IMG submission 185755) | Marine microbial and viral communities from oxygen minimum zone, Eastern Pacific Ocean - ETNP201306SV43 (SPAdes) (version 2) | ecosystem: Environmental > Aquatic > Marine > Oceanic ... | reverse complement strand
AACGTCAAATTACCAACAAAAGGGTCGGTTGCAATTTTAAAAGCCAGAGAAGCAAAAGGCTCATTATCGTTCGGGTTTCTTGAAGCTACAGTCTCATCAGCATCGTCCAGAATTCCACTGATTGGTTCTACATCTAGAGGTGACGGCATGTACATTATCATTGCATCTAGAACCGCTTGCACACCTTTATTTTTAAATGCTGAACCGCAAAACATTGGAATAATTTCGTTGGCAATTGTTCGCACACGAATGCCTTCAATAATCTCACTTGCAGATAATGTACCTTCCTCGAGATATTTTTCCATTAGCTCTTCATTAGCCTCAGCTGCAGACTCAAGCATGAATTCATGCTTCTCGTCAGCTAATCCTTGTAAATCTGCAGGTATATCTTTAATTTCATAAGTTGCCCCTTGGTCGCTCTCATTCCAGTAGATGGCTTTCATTTGAATAAGGTCAACTACGCCCTCAAATGCTTCTTCAGCACCAATAGCAATTTGCATCGGAACTGGATTAGCACCTAGGTGTGATTTAACTTGACCACAAACACGCAGGAAGTCTGCACCTGCACGGTCCATCTTATTAACAAATCCAATCCTTGGAACACTGTATTTATTAGCCTGCCTCCATACAGTTTCAGACTGAGGCTCAACCCCACCAACTGCACAAAATACTGCACAAGCACCATCAAGTACTTTTAGTGAGCGTTCTACTTCAATTGTAAAGTCAACGTGTCCAGGAGTATCAATAATATTAATTCGATGATCATCAAACTGACTGTCCATGCCCTTCCAGAAACAAGTTGTCGCAGCTGAGGTTATAGTAATACCACGTTCTTGCTCTTGCTCCATCCAGTCCATAGTTGCACTGCCATCATGAACTTCGCCAATCTTATGGGTACGCCCTGTGTACAAAAGTATCCGCTCAGTTGTAGTTGTTTTGCCGGCATCAATGTGAGCCATAATACCTACATTGCGGTATCTATCAATTTGAGTATTTCTTGCCATGATGATTGAATCCTAAATTACCAACGAAAGTGAGCAAAAGCTTTGTTTGCCTCTGCCATTCTATGAACGTCTTCTTTTTTCTTAAAAGCTGAGCCACGCTTTTGAACAGCATCCAGTACCTCACCAGCCAATCTAAGATTCATGCCCTTTTCGCCTCGCTTACGTGATGCTTCGATAATCCATCTCATAGCAAGAGCTATCTTTCTATCCGCTCTTACTTCAACCGGGATTTGATATGTCGATCCACCAACGCGACGTGATTTTATTTCCACTTGAGGACTAATATTTTCAAGTGCCTTTTTAAATGTTTCGATCGGCTCTGCATTGCCTTTAGATTCAATCGTATCTAGGGCATCATAGACAATCTTTTCTGCGACAGATTTTTTACCGTCCAACATTAATATATTTACAAACTTTGCTAAGACAAGATCACCATACTTTGGATCTGGCAGTATATCTCTCTTAGGTGCGGCTCTTCTTCTCATATCTGGCTTCTCTTATGATTTATTTTTTTGGTTTTTTAGTGCCATATTTAGAACGACCTTGCTTTCTTCCATCTACTCCGGTAGTGTCTAACGCTCCACGCACTGTATGGTAACGTACACCTGGCAAATCTTTAACACGACCACCACGGATAAGAATCACGGAGTGTTCTTGTAAATTATGCCCCTCACCACCAATATAAGTTGTTACCTCTGCATGATTAGTTAACCTTACACGGGCTACTTTTCTTAGGGCAGAGTTTGGTTTCTTTGGGGTAGTCGTATACACACGTGTACATACACCACGTTTTTGTGGACAACTATCTAGAGCCGGCACATTACTTTTAGCAATCTTTTTCTTGCGTGGATTGCGAACCAATTGGTTAATTGTTGACATATTTTCTTTACTCCGGGGTATTTTCTAATTAATTGTCCCTATGACGCGGACAATAAAGCGAAGAATTATACTTTGGAGTAGCTACAAATGTCAATCAATATTGAGTATTTTTTAGAAGATTTCCTAGTAAGGAATTACAGGCTTTATGGATCATTTCGAATACTTCTTCAAACTTGCCCTCATAATACGGATCTGGTACATTTTGAAGATCAATTTCTGGCGCAAAATCAAGTAATAAATTAATTTCGGATGAACCATCTTCTGGACATATTGATTTCAAGATCTCAAGATTATCAATATCCATTGCAATGATATAGTCGTAATAATAAAAATCACTTTCATGTACCTGTCTCGCTTTTTGATTGGACAAATCAACGCCATAATGCTTTGCAGTTAGTTGAGCTCTGCGGTCTGGAGAGCTGCCAATGTGGTATGCATGGGTACCTGCAGAATCAATTTCAAACTTTTCATAGCATTCATGTTTATCAAGCAGTGAAAGAAAGGCGCCTTCAGCAGTTGGAGATCTGCAAATATTGCCCATACAGACGAATAATATTTTTGTTTTCATCAATGTTTTTGTCTCAATTACCTAATAACATCATTATAAAGCCCATGTTTGATAAATAATATTTATAATCTACCTTACGATTAAAACATCAAAGAACAGGTAATTTTATTTTGGACAAATCACTAATTGAAATTGCAAAGTCAGTCATTCAAACGGAAACTGACTCTATCTTAAAGCTAAAAGATAGGGTTGATAATAATTTCGTTAAGGCTTGCAAACTGCTCGCCTCATGCAAAGGAAAAGTTATCGTTATCGGCATGGGAAAATCAGGACATATCGGAAGGAAAATAGCAGCAACACTGGCATCTACAGGGACGCCCGCTTTTTTTGTCCACCCTGGTGAGGCCGGCCACGGAGATTTAGGCATGGTCAATGCCGACGATGTCCTAATCCTTATCTCTTACTCCGGAGAGTCAGCCGAAATAACTACTCTACTGCCGGCGATAAAGCAGTTCAAAATTCCGATTCTTGCAATGACTGGTAACACTAAATCAATTATCGCAAAAACAGCTGACATTCATTTAGATGTTAGCGTTGAACAAGAGGCTTGTCCACATAACCTTGCGCCAACATCGAGTACAACAGCAGCCTTAGTGATGGGAGACGCAATCGCTATAACGCTCTTAAATGCTCGCGGCTTTACCCCGGAAGATTTTGCCAAATCGCACCCTTCAGGAACGCTTGGTAGAAGGCTATTGATCCTAGTCTCTTCTATCATGAAAGCTGGTGATGATATTCCAATAGTTACAAAAGAGACACCGCTAGTTGAATGTATTTTGGTGATGAGTCAAAAGTCTCTTGGAATGGTCATCATTGCTGACAATGAAGACTCCTTACAGGGAATTTTTACTGATGGCGATTTAAGACGTGTCTTAGAAAAAAATGCCAATATCCAAGGCCTTCTTATCAAAGAAGTCATGACTAGTAATTGTAAATCTATAGGTCCTGACAAACCTGCTGTACTGGCCTTTCATATGATGGATGAGAATAGATTAAACTCTTTGCCTGTAGTTGATGAAAACAACCAAGTAGTAGGTGCTATAAATATGCATACATTAATGCAAGCAAGAGTAGTTTAGCTCCTTTTATTGCAAAGTGTTATGGTTTTATACTATCTTTAATAGGATTTGATTTTTCATCTTAAAGAAAAATGGATATTAATACACTTTTAAGTGGTATCACTAAAACCACTCATTCATTTGAAGTTGGTGGACTATCAATAAACACTCAAAGCCTTCAAAAGGGTGACATTTTTCTCGCCTTACAAGGAGAAAAAACACATGGAAAAGAGTACATCCAAAATGCTATTGACAAGGGCTGTGTTGGAGTTCTAATAGAAGGGTTTGATATTCAATGTAGTGTTCCAAGTATTCGTATTGATGATCTAAGTTCACATCTTGCAAATCTCGCAAAGTCATTCTATCAGCAGGCAAATAATGTAAAGTTAATTGGGGTCACAGGCACTAACGGTAAAACCTCTGTAAGCCTATTTATCTCACAATTACTCGAGCTATCAAACATTAAAACCGGCGTCATTGGCACATTGGGAATAAGCCATTTGGATATAAGTACCTGTAATACCACTCCCGATATATTTACCATTTACAAAACTTTAGAGTATTTTGCAAAAATTAATATTGAGATAGCTGTTATCGAAGTCTCATCACATGCATTAATTCAAAATAGAATTAATGGACTTACTTTTGAACAAGCGATATTTACTAATCTCACTCAAGATCATCTCGACTATCACAAAGACATGAATCAGTATCGCGCGGCAAAAGGCAAATTATTTAGTGATTTCAATGCGCAATCTATTATTGTTAATCGGGATGATGAAAGTCACACCTACTTCATAGAAATTGCCTCAAGTAAGAAAATCTCAACCTATGGATTAGATGATTTCACCAGTATTACTTCTAGTGCAAACGGCTTTATTTGCAACCTTAGTAATTACGTTTTCGAATTACCCCTACTTGGAGAATTTAATTTGTCTAACATATTGGCCGCATTTACCAGTGTGAAGTCCTTGGGTATCAGCGATAGCTCAATTATTCCAAATCTGACAAAACTTAAGCCACCAACTGGCAGAATGGAAAAGTTAAAAAATAATGATATTTGGATAGATTATGCTCACACTCCAGACGCCCTTTCAAACGCCTTAGATACAATAAAATCACATTGTCCTAAGTCAAAACTAAGAGTGATTTTTGGTTGTGGCGGAGATAGAGACAAAGACAAGAGAGCTAAAATGGGGAAAATTGCCAGTGAACTTGCTGACAGTATCATACTAACGAACGACAACCCTAGAAGTGAAAGTCCAGAAAGTATCACTGATGACATTCTCAATGGCATTAACAGTGAAATTGATATACAAATTATCCACGACAGAGGAGTTGCAATTAAAACTGCTGTAACAACCCTAAGAGAAGATGAATGCTTGCTTATAGCGGGCAAAGGTCATGAAACCACTCAAACGATTGGTAATAAAATTTTAACTTTTAATGACAAAAAAGCTGCACTGAATGCTCTTATCTAACTCCAAAAACATTTTAGATATTGTCAATGGGTATTCATCCTTAGAAAAGACAGTTGACTTTAAGGGCGTCTATAGTGACACCCGTGAATATCTCAATGATGGTCTTTTCATAGCCCTAGAAGGGGAAAATTTTGATGGCCACAACTTCGTAAAAAATGCTGAAAAGGCAGGTGCGAAATTAATTATCGCACACAAAAAGGTTGATACGACTTTACCGGTCATTATGGTCAGTAATAGCGAAAAAGCTTACCAAGAAATAGCAACTTGGCATCGCCAGTCACATTCCCCCAAAGTCATTGCTATCACCGGCAGTAATGGTAAAACTAGTACAAAGAATATGCTCCATTCTATATTGACTTTACATGGCAAAACACATTCAACTAAAGGCAACCTCAATAACCACCTAGGTGTACCAAAAACAATTCTACAACTAATAAGTGAACATCAATACTGTGTTGTTGAGATGGGTGCAAATCATCAAAACGAAATTAAGCTTCTCTGTGACATAGCAAAGCCCGATATTTCAGTCGTTACAAATGCCAATAATGCCCATTTAGGAGGGTTTGGTTCCATTGAAAAGCTAGTTAAAGCTAAAGGCGAGATATATCAATCGCTAGGTCATAAGGGCGTTTCAATTATAAATAACGACTCTCCTCATTCGCAAACTTGGATAGAAATGTCTAACAGTAATAAATTTATATATTTTGGCACTAACAGTAATATTTTTGCTGACAACATTCATCAACGAGAGCAATCCATTGATTTCAATCTGCATCTTAATGGAGATGTAATAGACATCAACTTACCCATGATTGGGCTTCATCAGATTGAAAACGCACTTGCTGCAAGCGCATGTGCCAGCGAGCTAGATGTAGATCCCTTGCTTATAAAAAAAGGGCTTGAAAACCCAATCACAGAAAAGGGGCGTCTTAATTTAATTAAGTGTAATGATTTCAATATTCTCGATGATAGTTACAATGCCAATCCACAATCTATGAAGGTAGCTATTGATGCCCTGCTAAATTTTAAAGGTAAAAAGATCGCAGTACTAGGATCTATGGCTGAGCTAGGTAATAGTTCAGAACAGTTACACCAAGAAATTGGCGATTATGCCAGACAATCTGACTTAGATTTCATCTTCAGTATTGGTAAAGAAGCAAAGTACTATCAAGGGCAGAATTTCCCAGATATTGAATCACTCTACAGACACCTTAAGTCACATCACTTAGGCGCAACGATTCTGATTAAAGGCTCAAGGATGATGAAACTAGATAGACTGGTAGATATTATTCAAAAACAATAAAACTCTGCTTGACCTTTAGTACAAAGATGGCGATAATTACGCAGCTGCGCTCGTAGCTCAACTGGATAGAGTACTCGGCTACGAACCGAGCGGTTGCAGGTTCGACTCCTGCCGAGCGCGCCATTCTTTTTCATTGTTAAATCAGAGAATTAGGCCTGATTTATGGCAATTATGTTCAAGATATTGATGTTTCATTTATTATATGTGAGTAGATATTTACTCTAAAGAAAATGGGTCATTCAAAACCATTACAATCGTATAAACTATATGCTATATGATGACTTTGCCGAACATAATTACACTTTCAAGAATTGGCCTAATCCCTATTTTTGTGGGTTTATTCTATTTGCAACCAAATTACCTAGAAGGCGAACCTCTTGCTTGGATAAATAATTCGTTGGTAGCAATTTTTGCACTCATTAGTTTTACTGATTTCCTAGATGGTTTATTAGCTAGAAAACTTAATCAAGTATCTGATCTGGGAGCATTTCTTGACCCGGTTGCTGACAAACTAATGGTCTGCGCTGCTTTGGTACTATTAACAGACTACTATCAAACTTGGTATATAACAATTCCATCAATCATCATCATTGCTCGAGAAATTCTTGTCTCTGCACTTAGAGAATGGATGGGTGAAGTTGGCAAAAGAGCAAATATTACAGTTTCATGGATCGGTAAATCAAAAACATTTATGCAGATGTTTTCAATTTTGTTTCTTCTGTATCAACAACCTCTACTCATTTTCTCCAGTAAAGAGATTTTTTATTCCGGTTTAGTCTTGCTTTTTTCGGCAACAGTTCTAACCCTTTGGTCTGGCTTTAATTATCTCAAGGCAGGGCTAAAAACATTTGACAGTTAGAAAAAAAACACTATAATTTCACTCCTATGCGGGAATAGCTCAGCTGGTAGAGCATCACGTTGCCAACGTGAATGTCGCGAGTTCGAATCTCGTTTCCCGCTCCAAATTTTCACCGTAATGATTGGCCTGTAAGAACAGGTTTTTTAGTTTTTAAAACCTCTGGCTGGGTAGCAAAGCGGTTATGCAGGGGCCTGCAAAGCCTTATAGACCGGTTCGACTCCGGTCCCAGCCTCCATCATTAATTAGCTCGAATTATTCGAGCTTTTTGGTTTAAAGTTAGATATAAAACTACTGGCATTCACGAAAGATAAGAGCCTGACACTTTGCACATTTGTCTTGATCAAGGCGATCGTAAATCTTATTGATAGCACCTTCCTTTACTTCGAAGAAATTATCCTCGCCAATCTCATCAATAAAGTGGGCTTTTTCCATAAGATCAAGAACCGAAGACTTGACTGCAACAAAATATAAACTTCCATTAAGTTTCTTTAAGCGCTTGTCTTCAACTAACAACCCCTCCATCCCTGCTAGATCGATAAAGTTAACGCCACTTGCAACGATCAATATATGGCGAATTCTCTGATTATCAATAATGCGACTAATTTGTTTTTGGATATGATTTATAGAACCAAAATATATCGACATATCAACACGAATTATTTTGAGCTGTGGACACTGAGTTAATGGCGAATTCCTGATACTTTGAAGTTTTCTTAGTTCTGCGCTCGCGGGACTTCCAAAAGCCAGTGTATGAATTTCAGGTGTAGATGTTTTAGCAATAAATAGCATTAGTGACAACAAAACACCCAAATAGATAGCAAATTCAAGTTCTAATAACAATGTAGCTAAAAATGTAGCTGTAAAAATTACACTTTCTGATCTGCTATAAGAAAAAGTTTTTTTAATATGCTTAAAATCTATAAGGTTGTACGAAACAACCAAAATGACACTTGCCATTGCTGCAAAAGGCAGGTAAGCAATTAATGGCGCTACAAGAAAAACAATTAGCATCAAGACCAGCGCTGCTAATATTGCAGAAAGCGGGGTTCTTGCGCCCGCTTCATAATTTACACCAGTACGGGTAAATGAACCAGAAGAGGCATAACTGGAGAAAAAACTAGCGACAATATTTGACGTACCTTGTCCGATAAATTCTTGGCTTGGGTCGATTTTTTGGTTTGATTTTGTTGCAATTGATCGACCAATCGATGAAGCCTCAATAAGACCTAAGAGCGCTATTGCAAATGCTTCAGGAGCAAGCGACTTTAAAGTATTTAATGAAAAGTCTGGCATCGATAGAGGTGGCAGGTAGGCTGGCATCACACCTACTGTTTCTATAGTCTGCGTAAAATTACTTAAATAAAAGGCAACAAAACCGCCAACAAACATCCCAATCAACAAGTTTGGTAGTTGTGGTTTGTATAACTTAACAATAATAGAACTTGCTAAAGTACTTAGCCCTACAATAAGTAAATATATATTGATTTCCCCAAAGCCTGAAAAAAGAGCAGACCAGGTATCAACAAAATTTTCTCCCTTGACAATCTCTATACCTAAAATATATGGCACTTGACTACTTGCAATCAATAACGCTGCACCAGCTGTAAATCCTATCACAACATTATGGGAAATGAAATTTACCAACATACCGAATTTCGCAAGACCAAATACCAACTGATAAACTCCTGCCAAAAAAGTCAGAGTCAATGCCATTGCAATAAACTCTTCGCTTCCTGGTATAGCATGCTTACTAATGGCTGCAAACACGACAATTGATATGGCTGTTGTAGGACCAGAAACTAGATGAAAAGAGGAGCCAAAAAATCCAGCAATGATTGGCACTACCATTGCAGTATAGAGACCATATTCAGGTGGTAGACCGGCAATAGTCGCAAATGCAACACTCTGAGGTAGTACAATGATTGCGCCCGTTAATCCTGCAATAAAATCTGCCTTTATAGTCTCTTTAGTGGTTAATCTAAACCATGCCAAAAAGGGGAAAATGGAAGCGAACTTTATCATCTATTGAGATTAATCAGAGGGAAGTTTTAGATTATATAGTAAGTTGTTGTTTTCTATACACTAGAGAATAGACCAGAGAGATAACTTTAGTGAGCCAATATAAGAACTAACATTAAATTTGAATGGCAATCATATAGACTAAAGTTCCGGCAAAAATACTAAGCAGTGCATTTTTTATGAGCAAGTGGAAAAACACAGTTACCAGAAGCGCTAGTATATAGTAGAGGCCTTCTACTGAATTGTATTGGACTCCTTTGAGCATATATATGACAAGTATCGTCATAACCATTGGTGGTGTATATTTCGCGACAAACTTTAGCAAAGGTCTTTCATGATGCTGACGAAAAATTACAAAAGGAGCAAGCCTTGTGACATACGTTGCCAAAGCCATCAAAATAAACACTAATAATAAATAACTTGTACTACTCATAACCTTTTGTAATTAATAAACCTTAATAAAATGATTGCAATAATCGACAAAACAATAGAAATCAATAACATATGTTGGAAAAATAATATCAAGGAAATACAAGATGAAAAAATGGCAATTATAAATGGAAGCAACCTTCTAACCATTAACCACTGTTCAATTAACAACACCGTAAATAATGCTGTAGCGGCAAACTCCATGCCCTCAGTATTAAAATTAAGTGAGCTACTTGCTAAAGCACCAATTGTGCAACCGAGCACCCAGTAACATTGAGAGAATAAGGTAATAAGAAGATAATATCTTTCTCGCTGAAACTCCTTAGGAACTTTTATTGTCGTCATTAAGGCATAGGTCTCGTCAGTCAAGCCAAAAATCAGATAGAATTTCCTTAAACTCCAAGCTCCAAAACTGTTCAACAGCGCCAAGCCATAAAATAAATGTCGTGAATTAAGAAAAAAAGTAGAAATTGCGATTTCAAATAAACCCACACCCGCACCAAGCATTCCTACCGCCATGAATTGTGCTGCACCTGCATAAACAACAATACCCATTAAGGAAGCAAAATACCAAGGATATCCTAGCTCCTGGAATAATATTCCAAAGGCCGTTCCCAAAGGCAAAAATCCAAAAAGGATTGGTAAGGTGGTTTTTATTACACTGCGAATCATTCGCGCAATTATAACTCTAGCCTACTTTGGATGTGGTGAATAACAAACCAAACATACTCTTTATTAGTTATAAAGATCAAATTCTGCAAATAACCCAATCATATTTAATACTAATCTTAAATAATATAGAAAATGTTTCTATATATTGAGTATTATTGTGTAATATTAATATTATTTTTTTTAATAAAAGATATTTTATAGAAATAATTACTATAATTCCTAATAAATTATGATTCAAACAACATAATCAATAAACACTATAAGGATAAAGTTAAAGGAGATGTAAATAATGAATGAAATTACAACTACAAGTGAAGAAGTATTTAGATTGGTCA
>Ga0208274_1001512_pt1 | contig 10654 bp, 7 predicted proteins | sample ETNtaG_22_FD_185755 | JGI IMG/M metagenome (GOLD analysis project Ga0208274, IMG submission 185755) | Marine microbial and viral communities from oxygen minimum zone, Eastern Pacific Ocean - ETNP201306SV43 (SPAdes) (version 2) | ecosystem: Environmental > Aquatic > Marine > Oceanic ... | reverse complement strand
CCGCCATCGCCTGCACAGCATTACGCACGATATTGAGCACTGCCTGCACCATCTGTTCGCGATCGCCAGTGAGTTCTGGAATGCTCGGGTCGTAGTCACGCTCGAAAACCAGGCCCTCGGGTATCTCAACCAGGGTGAGCTTGCGCACGTGTTCGAGCACTGCGTGCAGGTTGAACGGCTCGCGACCCAGCACTCGGAAACTGCCCGTCATCCGGTCCACCAAACCACCGAGGCGATCGGCTTCGTGGGTGATGATCCGGGTATATTCGCGCAGTTCCCGCCGTGGTAGTTCTCGGTCCAGTAGTTGGGCTGCGCCGCGCAGACCACCAAGTGGGTTCTTGATCTCGTGTGCCAGCGCGCGGACGATCTCGTGCAGGGCATCCTGGCGTTCCTGCAACCAGGCCTCCCGGGTTATCCGCATCAACTGGTCTACCCGGGCCAGCTCTACCACCACCAGGCCGTTACCCGACCAGGTGGTGAACGGAGCGACCGTGCAGTCGAGCAATAAGGGTGTTTCGCTGCCCGGGCGCTCCAGGGCTATCTCCCGCAGGGTGGTTGAACTGCCCTCAACCGCGGCCAGCAATGCCGCCTGCAGCGTGGCCCCCATCGGTAACAACTCGCCCAAAGGCTGGCCATGGGCGCGCTGGGCGCTAATCTCGAGCAACGCTTCAGTGGCCGGGTTGAGGTAACACACCAGGCTATCGGTGTCGATCACCAGCACGGCCGTGGTTAGGGCTTCCAGCACCGGCAAGGGTGCGACAGACGCCATCGGGTTCATCCAGTTTGCACCATATTGGTGCATATTAGCTCGAAACACGCAACAGCCCAGTGTGAGCTGGGCTTTTGCTGTTTGGTTCAGGCGCTGTAATACATGTCGAATTCGACCGGGTGTGTCGCCATCCGCAAGCGTTGCACCTCTTCGGTTTTGAGTTCGATATAGGCATCGATCATGTCGTCGCTCATGACACCGCCTACTTTCAGGAACTCACGGTCGGCATTGAGGGCGTCGAGGGCTTGGTCGAAAGAGTGCGATACTGTGGCTACCTCGCTCTCCTCTTCTGCTGGCAGATCGTACAAGTCCTTGTCCAGCGGGCCACCGGGATGAATCTTGTTCTGGATACCGTCCAGCCCCGCCATGAGCATAGCCGTATAAGCCAGATACGGATTGGCAGTCGCGTCGGGGAAACGTACCTCGACCCGCCGCGCCTTGGGGTTGCTGACATAGGGAATTCGGCACGACGCTGAACGATTGCGGGCCGAATACGCAAGCATGACCGGTGCTTCGAAACCGGGAACTAGCCGTTTGTAACTATTGGTACTGGCGTTAGTGAAAGCATTCAGCGCCCGGGCGTGCTTGAAGATACCCCCGATGTAGTAAAGGGCTGCCTCACTCAGGCCGCCATATTCGTCCCCGGCGAACATGTTGTCGCCACCTTTGAACACTGATTGGTGCACGTGCATACCGTTGCCGTTGTCACCCACCAGTGGCTTGGGCATAAAGGTCGCCGTCAGGCCGTGGGCATGGGCCACGTTGTGAATACAGTACTTGTAGATCTGCGTCTGGTCCGCCTTGGCCACCAGGGTGTCGAAACGCATACCGATCTCACCCTGACCGGCAGTGCCCACCTCGTGGTGGTGTACTTCCACTGCCAGGCCCATGTCCGCCATGGCCAAACACATACTCGAACGCACATCCTGCAACGAATCGACCGGGGGCACCGGGAAATAACCCCCTTTGACCCCGGGACGGTGACCGATGTTACCCTCTTCATAGTCCTTACCCGAGCTCCACGCGGCCTCAACCGACTCAATGTGGTAAGCCGCACCGCCCATCTCGTTGGACCAGCGCACAGAATCGAAAATAAAAAACTCTACTTCCGGGCCGAAATAGGCAGCGTCGCCGATCCCCGTCGACTTGAGGTAAGCCTCGGCTCGCTTAGCGATGGAGCGTGGATCACGGTCATAACCCTGCATGGTGGTAGGCTCGACCACGTCACAGCGTAACAGGACGGTGGTGTCCTGCATGAAGGGATCGATCACCGCTGAGGCAGCCTCGGGCATCAGGATCATGTCCGATTCGTTGATACCCTTCCAGCCGGCAATCGACGAGCCGTCGAACATTTTGCCTTCTTCGAAAAGATCGGCATCAACCACAGATGCAGGCACGGATACGTGCTGCTCCTTACCGTGGGTGTCGGTGAAACGAAAATCGATAAATTTGACCTTCTTCTCCTGAATAAGTTTCAAGACATCAGCAGTTGACATCGTTTATTTCCTCTACGTTTAGTGGCGCGCGGGCCACACAAATAGCCTGCGCGATGAAATAACAGTTGCACCAGATTAAAGCAATTTCTGTGCCAAACCAAAACCTGCCGGTTTCGCGCCAAAAAGCTAACGGCTGATTGGAAATGCGCACTATCATAGTGCAAATTTATTGATCATGCACCCCTATAGTGCAGTATAGTTTCAATTAGCCGCGCCGACCTTTCGGGTGATCGTCGCCTCGTTGTAATTCCTATTCCTCGAAGTGGTCCCGCTCGTTTGCCCTCCACTACGGCCGGTGCCGCGGGTCTCGTCTATATCCTGGGTGAAAAGGGAGCACTCCCTGCCGAGTGCGTGCGCCTGATGGCGTCGTCCGTGATAAGGACGGTGGCCAGGATATCGAAGGACTGCTACAACCCGCGACCGCAATCCATTCGACTGTCCGGCGAGATAGGCCCGACCTCCCGATCCCTTGGGTGCAGTTTCATCGATACGAAGGACTGCGTTTCAGTATCCGAAGTTGGGAAGCATGCATCTGGGACAGTACGTCCACCGACAACTGGGAGAACTGGTCACTGGATGGCTGCGGGGGCGGTTGTCGTGTCAATGGCGCGGGAGTAGCGCCTTACCGGGTGACGGGGACATGAAGCCCGTATACATGTCACAATGCCTTGTTGAAGATTTTGATCTTCGAAAAGATGTGGCATAGCAATGCAACCCATACGACGATTCGTGTCGCGGGTGGCTTTCAGTTCGAAAGATGAAAGAGACGACGAATGAATCCGCAAGCCGCTCGATTCCGATAGTTATCGCAGTTGCGGCGGTATTCCCCCTTGTATGGCTGTCCCGCGGGCAAGGGCCAGGCGACTGGATCGTCGCCATGCTTCTCGCGTCTGCATCCGTCGCGCTGTTGTTGCAAACAGAACCAAACCGGAAGTCCCGCGTTTCGTACCCGATGGCCGGACTGGCCCTGGTTTTGGTTAACCTTGCGGCAGGGTGCTTCTTTACCCGCCTCTATGGCTCCTACAACGCCCTGCTGCTGTTCGGCGGCTTTTTGCTTTGTTCTTCGCTCGCCTGTCACCTGGCCTGTCAAACCGACCGCTCACGATTTTTCAAGAGTACGCTCATCGTCAACGGGCTCTTCACGGCGGCCTTGATACTCACCGTGCCGCAGGTCAACGGGATCTCGGTGCTATTCGGGCACATAAAGTTTCCGACGACCGTCGCTCTTCATCCGGCAGGGGCGGACACATACCCCGAGAATATGCGCTCGCGCCAGCGGTTGAAAACCTCCAATGGACAGGTGGTTAAAGTGGCGCTGCACACGCCGAAGGTAAAGAAGACGGATCGGGCAGCCAGGGTTCTTTTGCGCCCGCGCCGTCCCTTCGAGTTCGAGATCCACTCGATCGAATTGTTGAGTTTCGTGGGATTCGACGGCCAAACGCTCGAAAAACTGAATGGACCGGAATTCGAGACGCTGAAAATCACGTCCGCGGGCAAGCCGGTGGCCACTACGCTGCATCCCGAATACATGGAGATCGCACCCGCGAAGTCGAGGCTGGTCGTCGATGTACCGTATTCGATCGATCAGGGTGTGCTCGATTTCACCCCCGCCCGCCGCCGCAATACGATCAGCGCCTTGGTTCACTGGCAGCTCGGTTTTTTCCTTTTCGTGTTGTTGGCGCCGGCATCGCGTAACCGGCGGGCCGCGCATGATGCCTGAGCCAAGGAACAGACACTACACCAAAACCGAAGCCACGGTCCCGTGGTGGATTTGGGTGTTGTTCCTGCACGCATTCGCTGTATACATGTTGTACTACGGGATCTACAAAGGGGGATGGGGGGCCGGTGTCGCAGACCGAGTTATCCCCTTGAGCCTGGCGCACGAAAACAATTTCGCCGTCTGGTGGTCCGGAGCCTGTCTTTTTATTTCGGGGCTACTGTTCTTCATGCTGGGTGCGCGCGACGCTCTGGCGATGCGTGACCGCGTAATGTGGATTTCTCTCGCGCTCGTGGTCCTGGGATTGTCCCTGGACGAGGTGGGATCGCTGCACGAACGGCTTAGTCTCATGGGCGGATGGTGGGCGCTGCTGCCTTTCGGGGTGGTCGGTTCTGCCGTATTCGGATTCGGCATAGTTCGGATGTTGCGCCAGCACGGTAGCAGGGGCAGCGGGCTTCTGGTGATGATCAGTCTCGGCCTGTTCTTCAGCGTTGCCGCACTCGAGGAACTCGAATCGATGAAAATTCTCCACCACAACCTGGCTAGGTTGAGGCTCCTCGTTGAGGAGGCGATAGAACTCGGCGGAGCGTTCCTCCTGATTCTCGCCGCGGTCTTGCAGATAAGAGCATTGACGGGCCAACCATTGAATCGGGTATCGATACTGGTCATGCCGAAGAACGTGCGCGCATTCGACACGCTGGTTTTCGTGGCGTTGCTGGTGCACGTTGCCGCAGCGGTATTGCTGATCCCGGACCAACGGTCACCGGGGCGTGGAAACCCTGAGATCTGGTATCCCATGGCAGTATTCCTTCTGGTCTCCTTTCACTTCCTGCACGTGCCATTCGGTATTGAGCGGCGTTTCGTCGGCCCTGGTATGGTGGCGTCGGTCTTCGTGGCGCTGTCCATGGGGCAAATGTACAACTTCGGGGAGTACTTCGCGGCGTGGTTTCCGAATATCATCGAGGAGTCGTTTTACGAAAACTGGTTTACGCGCGTATCGGCGACGCTGCTTCCCGTTTTTCTCATCGCGGCGTTCACGGTTTCGTTGAAGACACTGCTCCTGTGCGTACTGGCGTCTGCCGTATTGCTGGTACTATTGAGTGAAGGGTCGTCGTATTTCGAGGCGTACTACCTGTTCAGCGGCATTGTCGCTTACATGGCTTATCGACTTCTTGTGATCGGTGAAACCAGCGCCCTTGGCTGGGTCCGAGAAACCTCGAAGTCCGAACTTGCGAATCCCGGCCAACCCGACGAACACAAAGAAATACGACGAAAACGCTATCGTGGCAATGATGGAAGAACCACGCTTCGATAAACTGTTGGGCTTCTGCAATTTCCTCAGGCATCTGCACTGACTCTGCCATAGTGCTCTCGCTTAACGTAGTTTCGGAAAATGCGCGCAATGCTAACTGTATGCTATTACAGTTTTATCAATACAGTATAGCCTTCAATTCCCGAAGTCGATTGGTGGCCGCATGCCATCGTAGAACAATTTTAGACTCAACGATGAACTTTCTTTTCCAGCTCATGTCGAGAAGAATCTGCCGTTCAGTACGCCAAGGGGCATACTTATGTTGAGCAAGAAAACAATAATTATCGGTAATCTGCTTTCATTGGCTGGTGCCTTGTTTTTTCTGACGCTGTTTTTTATTGGCCCAAATCAAAGAGCTCTAATCGATTCTTTGGGATCAAGTTGGGTTCGGGCTTACTTTAGCCCGCATCAATCTCAAACAGAAGGTCTATTGGAGGAGGTGCGTAACGGCCAGATCGATCGGGCGAAGAAAATAATTCAGACAAAATGGCAAAGTATTTTAAAAAAAGACAGGGTTTATCCCTTGAAAAGGAAACTACTACTTGCCGTTGCAAAAGAGCTGCACAAACAAGGCCAGTATGACGAGCTTTACCGCTGGGCCACACAGTGGCAAAAGTTGGATAGTCGCGATATTGATGCCATTGCTTTTACTTATGAAGCTTTATATCGGTTGCCGGACCAGAAAATTAAAGGACTGGATGGGCTAAAAAAGGAATGGTGGCGCTTTCCATATAACTCAACGCTGACGAGATTCTACTATGCTGCTCTGGTGGAGCAGGGCCTCAAGGATGAGGCCAAAGAAATATACAAACTGATCATTGATCAGATGAAGAGATTGATCGACCCGACTCAAACTAACAAGGGCTGGAATGTTACGCTTTACATAACTCCTATCCTTACTAGTGACTCGGATTATGAAAATTATGTTAACTCACGAGAAGGTCTTGCCAGGTCCTGGGAGCTGATTAATGATTTTTTAAAGGGCAGGAGCCTAACTAAGTACCCAACCCAGCATGGCCTGACGCCGACTCAACAGGCTAAGTATTGGGTTCGCCAAGGTGTCAATTCCAAAATTTCCTTCGGCAAATTGCATGCTGGGATGGGGAAACCTTTAATAGTGCTCAAGACCCAGTACCCAAGATTTATTCTTACCAACGACCATTGGCTTGGCCTGGCCATTGATCTGGATTCTGAGTTTTCCACCCTTCGCGTTGACTTACCCCCAGGGCTAGACATCCAGATAGATGCCATCAGACTGCGTATGGGATCAATGGTTCAACGCATTCCATTGGACAAGATTGAAGTCAAAAATATGGATCGGATCGATGACTTACTGAGCACTGCACACAGCGCGGATCCATATCTTTCTTTTTCAGTGCAGGATTCTCTAAGTGGCAGGGCTAGATTCGACAAAAACATAGTTGTAGAACTAAATGTACAACTGGCAACAGACGTGGGAAATATTCGACCGGCTGATTTGTTTGTGAGTGACAAAGATTGAAAACGTTTCCTTTCCGCAAACTGCTGCTTTGTTTCTGGGTGCTAACACTGCCACTCACAATTACCGGTGCTTATTTGGCCTACAAGGCACTCGATCGATTTTATACTTTTCAAGTTAGGTATGAAGGTCGGCTCCGGTTATCGAATGTGCTGTCATACGAGCGAGATCATTTTATCCAGAAGATCCGGGCGACTTTTTTGCATCAAGTAAAAGGAGGCAACACTGACCTACCGGCCGTGCAAATTTTTGTGCCTAGGGCCAATCTAGCCCAGCTAGAGTCCCACATGCCGCAATCGGGTTTTGATTACATAAAGGGCAGCATGTTGCAAAAGGGTGAGCTAAAAAAAATCAAGGTTAAGTACCGAGGAGATTACCTAAGCCACTGGGCCTGGGAAAAAAAATCGTTAAGGATAAAGACCAACAAAAACAGTCTGTATGAAGGAATGCGGCGGTTTAATCTTCAGGCACCAAAAAGGCGAGCTCAGATAATTAACTTTCAATCTTTGCAGCTCGCGGCTGACATGGATTTACTGGGGCCCCGCGCGAAACTGGTGAGGTTGTATCTCAATGGCAATAACAGGGGAATCTATGTACTTATAGAGCAATTGGGGGAAATCACGCTACGCAACACCAACCTCATGCCAGGCGATATTTACCGTGGTGAGATGATTGCTAAAGATGGGTTCACAGGAAAGGGTCAAGCCTGGTACGGGCTATTTGATTCCCCCTCTTTATGGGACAAGGTAGCCGTAAACAACCATTATCAGGACTCAGCTATGGCGCCTTTGGAGACTCTTATCGGTTTGTTGCGACGCCGTGCGGATCACGAAGCACAACGGCAACTTAGTCAGATACTGGACATGAATTCGTGGGGCCGTTTCAGCGCTTATCAAGCACTGGTCGGGACCAAGCATTTCACGTGGGATCATAACTGGCGTCTTTACTATGACTCCTGGCGGGGCAAGTTTTATCCCATTGTCTGGGACCCTGTGGGCTGGCAGCATAGGTCGCTCTCAACTTTCGCGGTAATTCGGACTAAGCTTTTTGATGCGCTGTTCCGAAACGGTGATTTTCTTCGAGCCCGAAATTCTGCCTTTACAGAGTTTTTCAACTCACAAAAACCGGCCACTTTCCTGAAGCATTTATCGGACACAACAGAGTTAATGGAAGAAGAAATAGCGCTGGACCCATATTTGAAACCCGGGGATGCCTCATCAGTGGTCGATGCAATGCGAGATCTGGAAACAAAAGTGGCACAAACATTTGCCGCCACCAAACAAGAATGGCTCAACGGCGCCAAGCCTGAATCTCGTTTTCATTACAAGAGTAATACCGTTACGTTATCGGTTGGAGGTTATCGGCCAATCCAACGATTGCGCTTGCTATTTGCAGAGGCGGTGCACCAAAGTTTTTCGGTCTCTATCAGTTATTTAGTGCCAGAGGGAAGAATCTTTACTGATGCAACCGAATCGGTCGAGGTCGATGGCAGTAACATAATTCTCAATGCTGGTTTTTTGTCCAATCACATAGTCAACAAGAAGGCGGGCAATCGACCAGTCGCTGTGTTACAGGTCAGTCCTGGCTACTATCAAATCACGTTCGCGGGTCTTGACTCAGATTTACATTTGACTGGCCTAGATATTGACCGGGGCAACGGCTGGATACGCGCACAGCCCGTCGATTCCATAACTCCCACTGTATTTTCCCAACTTTACGCCCCAATCGCGGTCGAGATGGTTCCTCCACCCATCATCTGGTCGGGTCAAGTCACGATCGAAGGACATCAGATTCTGGACCAACCGCTCACTATCGAGCCAGGTACTATCGTGCGCCTGGCTCCGGGGGCGACGGTAGTCTTAAAGCATCGCCTGACAGCAAAAGGAACCCCTGAGGCGCCGATCCACTTTGTGCCTGTGACGACAGGCCAAGATCCCTGGGGCGCTATCGTGCTGTCAGGCCGGGGCGCAGATGGCTCAACTTTGTCTCATTGCGAGCTGTCTGACGGCAGCGGCCTTAAGGGAGACCTTTTTGAATACTCAGCGATGCTGTCGATTCATGATGTCAAAAACGTAGTGATATCAGACTGTCACTTCCGGAATAACCATACGGTCGATGATATGGTTCACGCCGTCTATACCGATATCCGCTTTGAGCGGGTGCGTTTTGAGAATGCGCTCTTTGACGCCCTGGACCTTGATATATCCACGGCCAGCATCAGTGACTCTCACTTTGAGCACAGTGGTAACGACGCGGTAGATTTGATGACCACTCAAGCGGTAATCACCGGATCTGTTTTCAGAAACAACGGCGACAAAGGTATATCAGTCGGAGAAAACAGCCGGTTATATGCCGCCAATAACAAACTTGTGGGCAATGTTGTTGGCGTACAGTCGAAAGATCGCTCCACGGCGATTTTGCTCAACCAGACCCTGATGGATAATAAAATCGCTCTACATGCCTACAAGAAGAACTGGCGCTATGGTGAGGGGGGCGCCATCTTCTTAGGCAAATCGATTGTGGGCGGCGGCGAAATCAGCGCTGCTGCCGAGAAACGCTCGGCTATCCAGATTTTTGACTCCTACCTTGAGATACCGGCAGAAGGTAAACGGGTCGATACCATTGCTGTCGATGATGATAGTTCCAGCTCTGCTCTACAAAACGATCTTTTCCCCGATTCAGATATCGTTGATCCAAGATTGATGGAGCAGCTGGAAGGCATTCCCGCCGACTTGCTAAAGCGTGTTGCAGCTACCCGGCGGGGGAGCCTTATTGATGGCTGAGGTCAAAGAGAGGATTGCAACTGATATCAACCCCGTAATAGCGGGCCCGTTGGTAAGCTACTGGCATCATCGGCAGCGCTCCTTGAGCGCAAATGTCTGTTCCTTTTCAATTGATCGCGCCGATCCTTAGGGTGATCTTCACCTCGTTGTCACCGTCGGCCGTCTCTAGTACCTGATGGCCATTGATCCGGCACCAGGCTGGAATGTCGTTCAGTGCGCCAGGGTCAGTGCAATGCACCACCAGCACGTCGCCGGGCGCGAGCGTTCGCGCTCGATCCTGGGTACGGACCACCGGCAGCGGACACAAAAGACCCGTGGTATAGAGCGTGTATTCGCTCACACGTACCAGTCCCGGGGCACCTGGTTGGGCGGCAGCGGAACCACAGACAGCAAACGCTCGCTGCCATCGGCCATGACGGCCCGAAAACTGACGCTGTCCGCGTTGCGGCCTTGACCAAAGCGCGCTGCAATGCGCGCCGCCAGTTCGAAGTCGCCGGCAGCCACTTCGCCCTCGATCAGGGTCAGCGGCCCGCCATGGCTGGTCATCTCCAGATGCGCGAAGTGCCCCCGGTAACCCTGCAGGTAGCGGGTTTCACCTGCATCGCGGGCAACGATCAGTTTGAAGTGGGGGCGAGGCCGCAGGTGGCGACCCACCTTGAGCAGCATGATGTCGTCCAATTCGTAGCGCTTCTCACCGCGAGCCTGCCACAGGTCCCGCAACTTGCTGGCATAAGAAGCATCGGTCAGGAAGCAGCAACCACCTGCCGGCTGAGCGTATTCTTCTATACCGTACTCGGCGGCCAACGCCATCTGCGGCTTACGGCTGCGGCCGTTGAAATCGTAGAGGCGCTCCCTGTCTACCCAGCCTTCGCGCTCGGGCAGAGTCGGTGGCTGCAAGCGGGCGCACAGGGGTCGCAACAACAGATCGTGCGCACCGGACTCACGCGCCACCACTGGCAAAGTATCGCGCCGTTGGGACATCGGCCGCTGGCCTACCACTTCGCCGGTAATGATGAAATCAAAGCCATTTTGCTCCAGCCACTGGTGCGCTTTGCCGACCATGAACGACTTGCAGTCAA
>Ga0208274_1001510_pt1 | contig 10658 bp, 10 predicted proteins | sample ETNtaG_22_FD_185755 | JGI IMG/M metagenome (GOLD analysis project Ga0208274, IMG submission 185755) | Marine microbial and viral communities from oxygen minimum zone, Eastern Pacific Ocean - ETNP201306SV43 (SPAdes) (version 2) | ecosystem: Environmental > Aquatic > Marine > Oceanic ... | reverse complement strand
CAGCAAAAGACGGCGGACGATATAGGCGAACATGGAAAAAGCGCCGCTTTCCTAGTACAGTACAGTGCAATTAACGACCCCATACGATCGCTTCTCCCGTTCCCTCGGTAGGAGGGGCGCGCGCCGGCGATGCCAAAGCATCGTCAAGCGTTCCCGACGCCCCGAGGGGACGGGAGAAGCGACCCTTAAGGGCGGTCTTCCGAGGCTTCCGGACGTCGTCGCGCGCCGCTTGTGGTGGGATGGCACCACGGCGCGGCGTGCTCCTAGCCGGAAACCTCGGAAGACCGTCGTATGGGGTCGTTAATTGCACTGTACTGTACTAATTCTTTCCCCGACGGGATGCCAGCGCCGCTTCCTTGGCCGGATCGATCCACCAGCAATCGAAACAGAGCCCGTATTTGGGGGTGACGCCGGGCCGCCCGAACTTGTCCCAATGGGCGACCCGAAAGCTTTGAATGTGCCAGTGGGGAATGACGTAATGGCCCCACAGCAACAGCCGGTCCAGGGCGCGGGTGCGATGGATCAGGCTTTGCCGGTCGGGGGCCGAGATCACTAGCTCGATCAGCCGGTCGATGACCGCATCCCTGACGCCGATGGTGTTGCGGCTGCCCGGCAGGTCGGCGACGGCGGAACTCCAGAAGTCCCGCTGCTCGTTGCCCGGCGAAAGCGATTGCCCGAAAGCATCGACAATCATTTCGAAATCGAACTCATCGGTGCGCTTGCGGTATTGGGCGGTATCGACGGTGCGTACCTTGGCCTCTATCCCTAAGCGTTTGAGATTGCGGGTAAAAGGCAAGGCGATCCGCTCCCAGGCCGGGGAACCGAGGAGGATTTGGAAGGTGAAGGGTTGGCCGGTATCGGCGTTGACGAGCTTGCGGTCCTTGAATGTCCAGCCGGCGGCCTTGAGCAGCTTGAAGGCGCGGCGAAGGTTGTCGCGGATGTTGCCGGAACCGTCGCTGGCGGGCGGCGAATAGACCTTGGCAAAGACCTCGTCGGGGATTTTTCCGCGCAAGGGTTCGAGGATCTTCATTTCCTCCGCCCCGGGCAGACCCGTCGAGGCCAGCTCGGAATTGGAAAAGAAACTCCGCGTCCGCACATATTGGCCGTAGAACAGGTTCTTGTTGGTCCATTCGAAGTCGAAAGCGAAGGCCAGCGCCCGGCGCACGCGGGGGTCCTTGAAAATGGCCTTGCGGGTATTGAAGACGAAGGCCTGCATGCCGGTCGGCCGCTGGTGGCGGATTTCCTCTTTCTTGATCAGGCCTTGCCTGACCGCCGGCGTGTCGTAGGCGGTGGCCCAGTCCTTGGAAACGTTTTCCAAACGAAAATCGTATTCGCCGGCCTTGAAGGCGACCAGCGCCACCGTGGTGTCGCGGTAGTAGTCGTGACGAATGATGTCGAAATTGTTCATGCCCAGGTTGACCGGCAAGTCGGCGCCCCAGTAATCGGCGTCGCGTTCGTAGGTGATGAAGCGGCCGGGCTCGAACGACTCGATCCGGTAAGGGCCGCTGCCCAAAGGCGGCTGAAGAGTGGTTTTCTCGAAATCGCGGCCCCGCCAGTAATGTCTGGGCAGAATCGGCAACTGGCCGGCGATCATCGGAAGTTCCCGGTTCTCGCCGCCGCCGAACACGAACTTCACCTTGCGGGGACCGACTTTCTCCGCCCTTTCGAGATTGGCGTAATAGGCCCGGTAGAAGGGATGGCCTTTGGTTTTGAGGATTTCCAGGCTGAAGATCACATCCTCGGGAGTCACCGGCTCGCCGTCGTGCCAGCGGGCTTCTCCGCGCAGGGTGAAGGCGACCCAGGAACGGTCTTCCGGCGTCTCGATGGATTCGGCCAGCAGCCCGTAGTTGGTGAAGGCCTCGTCGAGGGAGCCGGTGGCCAGCGTCTCGAACAACCTGCCGACGCCCGCCGCCGTCGTGCCAGAGCCTTTGAGAATGAAGGGGTTGAGGTTATCGAAGGTGCCGATGGCGGCGAGCCGGACCTTGCCGCCCTTGGGCGCTTCGGCGTTGGCGTAATCGAAATGCTTGAAGCCGGGGCCGTACTTGGGTTCGCCATGCATGGCCATGGCGTGGCCGGGCTTGGCTTCGCCGGCGGCGGCGGGAGCCATCAATAAAGCGGCGGCGAAAACGACAAATAGCGAAACAACGCCCGTTCGCTCGATCCGAAAGACGCCGCTTCTCGCCATGGCTGCCAACTCCTTAAAAAACGTTTGCTCCCGGTCGGGGATATTGGCGGCGCCGTCCCCTGGGATCAAGGATGGCGATTCATCGGCCGGGAAACGGCGGCGAAACTCCCGTCCTCAGATTTTCAGGGCCTTCAACGCCGCCTTGTGGATGTGCTTGTCGCCGGCGGCCAGCACGCGGCCGTCGGATCGTACCGTCAGCTCTTTTCCCCGCCAATCGGTGATGACGCCGCCGGCGCCGGCGACCACGGGGACCAAAGCGACGTAGTCGTAAGGCTGCATGGTCGACTCGGCGACCAGGTCGACGGTGCCGTTGGCGAGCAGGCCATAAGCATAACAATCGGCGCCGTAGATGGCGCGGCGGGAGTGTTTACGCAAATTCTCGAAAGCCTGGAAATCGCCCTCTGGAAACATCTGTGGCGAGGTCGCATAAAGCCAAGCCTGGCCCAAGCGCTCGCAGGCGCGCGCCCAGACCGGCTTGCCGTTGAAGGTGGTCTGCCGCCCGTGGACGCCAATCCAGCGTTCCTTGAGAGCCGGCATGTCGATAACGCCGATGACCGGCACTCCGTTTTTGACGAGCCCGATCAAAGTGCCGAACAAGGGCTTGCCGGTGACGAAGGACTGGGTGCCGTCGATGGGGTCCAGAACCCAGACGAACTCGGCCGCGGCGCGAATCGTTCCGTGCTCCTCGCCGATAATGCCGTGGTCGGGAAAAGCCGCCTCGATGAGGCCGCGCATGGTTTCCTCGGCCTCCCAGTCGGCGGCCGTCACCGGACTCAGGTCGGCCTTGATGTCGATGTCGATATCCCCGCGGAAGTAGCGCATGACAACGGGAGCGGCGGCGGCGGCCAAGGCCACCGCCAGATCGACAAAATCGTCGGGAACAGCTGCCGTTGCGTCGGGTTCGGTCATGGGAGGGACTTGGCGCCGCGTTTGACGTCGGCGGCCGCCGGTTTGTCGGCCGATGCCGTAACCGGTTTGTGCGTAAGCGCAAGCAAGTTGCCGAGCAGATTGGAGGCCAAGATCGGCAACGCCGCGATCAGCGGGGCGCCACGGATGGAAAATTGGGCCGCGCGCTTTGTTTTTTGTCGCCAATAAAACGTAATCATTCCGACCATATCTCACTAAAGCCAAAGAGGACCCGACACAACGCCAACTGGAATCGCTTCATCTTAGTTGCGATAAATGCGTATGGAAATACATATCATTCATGTATTGGTTGGATGTGGTTGTTCGTCTTTCGTCGAGCAGGATGCCGATCCTTATCAACATGGACATGCTCTCAAAAAAAACCTGTTTTGGGGCGCATCCGGCGGCGTTATAAGCTCTGCCCATGGCTCTGCCGCGAAATCCCATAGTCGTCATTCCCGCCCGCATGGCGTCCAATCGCCTTCCCGGCAAGCCGCTGGCCGAGATCGGCGGCGAGCCGATGATCGTCCATGTCTGGCGCCGCGCCGTGGAAGCGGACCTCGGTCCCGTGCTGGTGGCGGCGGCGGAAACGGAAATCGCCGAGGCGGTGAAAGCGGCCGGCGGCGATGCTCTGCTCACCCGCTCCGGCCATCCGTCGGGCTCGGACCGGGTTTTCGAGGCGGTCGAGGCCGTTGATCCGGACGGCCGCCATGACGCCGTCGTCAACATGCAAGGCGATCTGCCGACCATCGAGGCCGATATCGCCGGCGCCGTCCTCGGGCCGCTCGCCGAGGCCGAGGTGGACATCGCCACCCTCGCCAGCGCAATCGGCGGCGAGGCCGAAAAAACCAATCCCAACGTGGTCAAGGCGGTGATCTCGCTGCAACCGGGGGAGACGGTCGGACGCGCCTTGTATTTCAGCCGCGCCCCTGTTCCTTGCGGTGAAGGGCCGCTCTATCATCACATCGGATTGTACGCTTTTCGCCGCCGTGCACTGGCCCGCTTCGCCGGGCTTCCCCGTGGCGGCCTGGAACGGCGCGAACGCTTGGAGCAGTTGCGCGCGCTTGAGAACGGCATGCGCATCGACGCCGCTCTCGTTGACAGGGTTCCCTTCGCTGTCGATACTCCCGCCGACCTTGCGAGGGGCCGGGAATTGCTGGCCAGGGGATCTTAAAGACAGGCCGGCCAAGACCATGCCCGATGCGCAAAGAACCATCGCCTTCCAGGGTGCGCCGGGCGCCTATTCGGACTTGGCCTGCCGCGGCGCCCGCCCCGAATTGGAAACCCTGCCCTGCCGCGCCTTCGAGGACGCCTTCGCCGCCGTGCGCGACAGCCGGGCGGCGTTGGCGATGATCCCCATCGAGAACTCAGTGGCCGGAAGGGTCGCCGATATCCATCACCTGCTGCCGGATTCGGGCCTCTACATCATTGGTGAACATTTCCAACGGGTGAATCATCATCTGCTCGGCTTGCCGGGGGCGGAGATTTCCGCCCTTACCCACGTACACAGCCACATCCACGCCATCAACCAATGCCGCGACTTGATCCGGGAGCTGGGGATGGAGCCGGTGGTGCATGCCGATACCGCCGGGGCGGCGGCGCACGTGGCGGCCAAAGGCGACAAAACACATGCCGCGATCGCCTCGGAACTGGCCGGGGAAATCGATGCTCTGGTGTCATTGAAGGCCAACATCGAGGATGCCGAGCACAACACCACCCGCTTTCTGATCATGGCCCGCGAGGCGATCGTCCCCCACCCCAAAACGGGACCGCTCATCACCAGTTTCGTTTTCCGCGTGCGCAACGTGCCGGCGGCGCTGTACAAAGCGCTGGGCGGCTTCGCCACCAACGGCGTCAACATGACCAAGCTGGAAAGTTATCTGGTCGGCGGCAACTTCACCGCCGCCCAGTTCTACGCCGATGTCGAGGGCCATCCCGAACACCGCGGGCTTCAACTGGCGCTAGAAGAATTGAACTTCTTCAGCCGCGAGGTGAAAATGCTCGGCACCTATCCGGCCCATCCCTTCCGTCAGCAACGAAAAGCCGGGGACTGAGCGCTTTTTACCCCTCATAGCGACGCTGACGACCGAACCCCACGGCGACGCGAATCGGTAGCGCCATTGACGCCGCCGCCAGGGCAGATCGGGCTCTTCGGCGTCGATCCGCCGGATATGCGGCCTGACGGCTATCCGAGACGGTAAGCCCCAACAAACAACAATACCGCCGGTTTCAACGGATTTCGGTATTAATTCCTTGGTAAGAACTGTCGTTTTAACTTGGTCGCTGCTTGAGCGGTTGATATTTTTCCACGATTCTGGCGCTTTGGGCCTGCTGCATGCTTCGTGGAGTTGCTACGAGAGAAATCCTATATGAAGAAGGCTTGGCGCCCGGTTCTTCTCTCGACAGCCTTGGCCTTGCTGTCGGCATGCGCGCAAAACGGGGTCTTGCCCGCGTTTTTTGATGGTTGCCCCGCCGACTCCCGGGAACGCGTCGAAGAGGCGAACTGGGAAAAGGCCCGGACCATAGCCATCCGCATCAGGCAGAATGAGTTCGAGCCGATGGTTTTCCGGCTTGTCCAGGATCGGCCTTATGTTTTGGTCATCGACAACAAAGATGAGAGTCTGCATTTTTTCCACGCCCAGAAGTTCTTCCGATCGATTGCCCTGGCCGAGGTGACTTCGGGCGAACAAATGTTCATTGGCGGCTGCACCGCCGCCGTCGCCGTCGAGCCGCAAAAGAGTGCGGAACTCAGGTTCGTGGCCGTTCGCAACGGGCGTTACGATTTCGAGGACAATCCCTTCCTGTTCTCTTTTGTCCGCCTGGGCAGCGCCAGCGGCTCCATATCTATCGAACCCGAAAAAATTTATTATACCAAATCGGTCATCCCTCGCGTTCCCAAACCCACTACGAAAACACCCGTTGCTCCGGTAAGGACCACTCCCCTCGAAGAGCAGCCGGCCGAGCCGGGCGAGGGCTTGTTCGGCGCGCCCTCGCCCGAGGAGGAGCAGCCGGCCGAGCCGGGCGAGGGCTTGTTCGGCGCGCCCTCGCCCGAAGAGGAGCCGGCCAAGCCAGACGAGGGCCTATTCGGCGCGCCCTCGCCCGAGGAGGAGCCGGCCGAGCCGGACGAGGGCTTGTTCGGCGCGCCCTCGCCCGAGGAGGAGCCGGCCGAGCCGGACGAGGGCTTGTTCGGCGCGCCCTCGCCCGAAGAGGAGCCGGCCAAGCCAGACGAAGGCCTATTCGGCGCGCCCTCGCCCGAGGAGCCGCCGGCCAAGCCGGACGATGGCCTGTTCGGCGCGCCGCCGCCCGAGGAACCGCCGGCCAAGTCGGACGAGGGCCTGTTCGACACTCCCATAAAACCTCCCGCCGCTCCCGAGGACCGCGCTCCCGGCAAACCCGGCGAGGGTCTTTTCGGCGCGCCCATCGGCAAGCCTCCCACCGCTCCCGGTTAACTTGGGCAAGGCTGGGGCGTTGCGGCGGCCGACGGTAAAAAATATCCTTTGCTGGCATGATGACCGGCTTTTGAAACGGCTCCGCCGCTGCTATAGTGGCCGGCGGGAGGCTGGCGGCGGACAGGCCCCTCGCCAACCCGGTCAGATCCGGAAGGAAGCAGCCGTAACGAGTTCAGGCCTGGGTCGATCGTTCAGTCTCCCACCCGGCGGATTTTGCGCCGTTTGTCAAAAGAATCCCGGACGCCGATGACCGAGCTAGATGGTTCCCCCGTGTCAGACTTATCGGAAGACCCGTCCGGGCGGAGGGAAACGGACGAATCCGGACAATACCTGGTCCTGGCCCGGAAATACCGGCCGTCCACTTTCGCCGGGCTGATCGGCCAGGAGGCGATGGTCAGGACGCTGACCAACGCCATCCGCTCGGGACGTCTGGCCCATGCCTTCATGCTCGCCGGCGTCCGCGGCGTCGGCAAGACGACCACCGCCAGGATTATCGCCCGGGCGCTGAACTGCATCGGGGAGGACGCTCAAAGCGGCCCGACGCCCGAACCTTGCGGGGTATGCGAACACTGCCGGGCCATCACCGAGGATCGGCACGTTGACGTCCTGGAGATAGACGCCGCCAGTCGCACCAAAGTCGAAGAAATACGCGAACTGCTAGACGGGGTATGCTATCGGCCGACCTCGGCCCGCTCCAAGGTCTACATCATCGATGAAGTCCACATGCTGTCGAAGCACGCCTTCAACGCTCTTCTCAAAACATTGGAAGAACCGCCCGAGCATGTGAAATTCATTTTCGCCACCACCGAAACCCGCAAGGTGCCGGTGACGGTCCTCAGCCGTTGCCAGCGTTTCGATCTGCGCCGGGTCGATGTCGAGACGCTTATCGCTCATTACGCCGGCATCGCCGAGAAGGAAGGCGCCAAGGTCACGGCGGCGGCGCTCAGCCTGATCGCCCACGCCGCCGACGGCAGCGTCCGCGACGGCCTCAGCCTGCTCGACCAAGCCATATCCCTTACCAGCGGCGACATCGGCGAGAGCGGCGTGCGCGAGATGCTGGGGCTGGCTGACCGGTCGCAGTCGTTCACGACCCTGGAAGCCGTCCTCAAGGGCGATATGGTGACCGCCTTGCGGGTATTGGCCGATCAATACGAAGCCGGCGCCGATCCAGCGCGGATTCTGCAAGACCTGCTGGAAATCGTCCACTGGCTGACGCGCCTCAAGGTCGCTCCCGCCGCCGCCAAGGACCCAAACGTTTCCGAAACGGAACGGGTGATGGGAACAGACATGGCCGAGCGCCTGTCGATGGCGGCTTTGGCCAGGGCATGGCAGATGCTGCTCAAGGGCCTGAGCGAGGTTAAGACCGCGCCCAGGCCGTTACAAGCGGCGGAAATGATTCTCATCAGGCTCGCCTTTGTCGCCGACCTGCCGACACCGGCGGAAGCTCTCAAGGCGCTCGAAAAAAAGGACGGCGGCCCGGCCTCCGGCGCCGCCGCGCCACTCGCCTCCGCCGACGCGGCGGCCGAACAGGCCACCGTCCCTTCACCGCCGCCGGCCAAGGACCAACCTCGCGCCGCCTTTGCCGGCGGGAGCGAAACGGCGACCCCGGAACCGTCGCCGGAACCACCCACGGAGGCGGCAATCCCTTTGCCCGATCCCGCTACTTTCGACGAGGTGGTGGCGCTGACCGACGAGGCGGACGAAACAATCCTTCACGGCAACCTAATCAACAACCTACACTTGGTCCGCTTCGAGCCGGGCCGCATCGAATTCCATCCCGGCGACCGCGCGCCTTCGGCTTTGGCCCACGACCTCAGCCGTTTTCTCAACGAAAGCACCTCCCGGCGTTGGGTCGTCACGGTTTCGAGTCAACCCGGCGCGGCGACCTTGCGGCAACAAGAAGAATCCGAAACCGCCGCCGCCAAGGCCGGCGCCGCCGAACATCCACTGGTCAAGGCGGTGATGGAAACCTTTCCCGGCGCCGAGATCGAAAAGATACGCCCGGCGCCGCCGGTGGCGGAGCCGCCGGAAAACGTTTGATGGGGAGTGGGCGTGTCCTTCGAGGAAACGGCGGGCCATCTCGAGTCGCTGAAGCAATGATCGCGCATGGTGCCGCATGACACCCGTTGCCGACCCTGCTATACACAATAGTCTTGCCGCCAACACGTCGGGAGAAAGGAATCGCTCGCCATGAAAAACCTCGGCGCCATGATGAAACAGGCCCAGGAAATGCAGTCCAAGATGGCCGAGATGCAGGAGAAATTAGCCAATACGGAGATTGAAGGTTCTTCGGGCGGTGGATTGGTCCAGGTCACGCTCACCGGCAAGTCCCATGTGCGCAAGGTCACAATCGATCCCTCGCTGATGGCCGACGGTGACGCCGAGGTTCTTGAAGACCTTATCCTCGCCGCCTTCAACGACGCCAGGGGCAAGATCGAGGCCATGTTGGCCGAGCAGATGTCCGAACTCACCGGCGGCCTGCCCATGCCGCCGGGCCTGCAACTGCCGTTCTAGGCGGAGAACAAATGCCGGTTTACGGAAATGGCCGCGGGGCGGGTTTCCGGCCCTTTTCTTCGCCCTCCGCCTTCTGACATGTCCGGCATCGACAGGCTGATCGAGCTTCTCGCCAAACTGCCGGGGCTGGGGCCCCGCTCGGCCCGGCGGGCGGCGCTCTATCTGATCAAGCGCCGTGAGTCGCTGGCCGAGCCGCTGGCCAGGGCCTTGGCGGCGGCGGCCGAAAACATCGGGGCCTGTTCCACCTGCGGCAACCTGGACAGCCGCGATCCTTGCGCCCTTTGCGCCGATCCCCGGCGGGATGCATCCATCATTTGCGTGGTCGAAGACGTGGCCGACCTCTGGGCGCTCGAACGCGCCGCCTCTTTTCGGGGGCGTTACCATGTCTTGGGCGGTACGCTTTCGGCACTGGACGGGGTTGGACCGGAAGACCTCGCTATTCCTGCCCTCATTGAACGCGCCGGCGAAAAACAGGTGCGCGAGGTAATTCTCGCCACCAGCGCCACCGTTGACGGCCAGACCACGGCTCATTACATAGCCGATCGCCTGGCCGGCTCCGGGGTTGTCGTCTCCGGCCTCGCCCAAGGCGTTCCCGTCGGCGGCGAACTGGACTACCTGGACGACGGCACGCTGAGCGCGGCGCTGAAAGCGCGACGGCCGGTATAACTCCTTTCCACGCCGGTAAACAATTTACCATGGCGAATCGGGTGACGGTTTCGATGGCACAACACAGAAAACCCCCGTCCAAGGTGAACTGTTTCGCCTGTCAGCATCGGATCGAATCCGACTGGAGCGTGCTGACCGATGATGAAGTGAGTCTGCTTGACCGATCGAAGACCTGCCGGAAGTACCTTCCCGGCGAGTACATTTTCCACGAGGGCGACCCTTGCCGCGGCATCTATTGCGTCGCCAGTGGCTTGGTCGGCATCCGTAAGACCGATGCCGACGGCAACTCAGTGCTGCTTCCCCGGTTGGCTTCCGCCGGCGACACGCTCGGCTACAGACCCTTTCTGGCGGGGGAATGCCACCGCGGCAGTTCGGAAATCATGGAGCCCTCCGTCATCTGTTTCATCAGAGGTTCCGCGGTTAAGGAGCTGCTCGGCCATAACCCTATTTTGGGGCTTCAGTTCCTGGCGCGGGCGGCAAAGGATTTGGGGCAAGCCGAGGAGCACTATTTCCAGAGTGTCACCTTCAGCGTCCGCGCTCGGCTCGCCCATTTGCTGCTGGTTCTCAAGGATCGGTACGGCGAGGTCGCCGACGACGGCACGCTTTCGATTGAACTGCCTCTTTCACGCAAAGACGTGGCGGCTTTGATCGGCGCCCGTCCGGAATCCACGTCGCGCGCCATTCGCCAGCTCAAGGAAGACGGCGTGGCGTATTTTTCCGGTCAAACCGTGCATATCAGCGCCGTCGAAAATTTGGTCGGCGAACTCGGCGCCGACGACCATATATGAGGTCGCTCTCTATCGAAGTGCGCCGGCATATCCGAAGACGCCGAGGATGCCGATGAAACGGGCGCGCGGTAGCGTGTTCGGCGGGGCTCTTTGCGGCCATCAGCCGTTTTTTTCCAGATACCATTCATCCCGCATTGCCCAGATGACCCT
>Ga0208274_1001498_pt1 | contig 10680 bp, 11 predicted proteins | sample ETNtaG_22_FD_185755 | JGI IMG/M metagenome (GOLD analysis project Ga0208274, IMG submission 185755) | Marine microbial and viral communities from oxygen minimum zone, Eastern Pacific Ocean - ETNP201306SV43 (SPAdes) (version 2) | ecosystem: Environmental > Aquatic > Marine > Oceanic ... | reverse complement strand
GCTGAACTATTTCTCTATTATCATTTCGCAATTTATTTACAATGGATTGTGAATACATCAGCAGGGAGGAAATCAAGATCACTCCCAGCAAAATCAAGCCGCCTTTTATGTTTGTTGAGTGCTTATATATTTTCATGATCTTTTTCTGAAAAAATTTAAAATATTACGACGATCATTAAATCCAAGTAACATCAGTATTAACACCAATGATGACCTTGAAATGTATCGGGAAATTTTCCATTTGGAATTATCATACCAAAAACGGACACTATGATTGCCTTCAGGTACCTCAATTCCCCGTAAAATGTGGTTAGTCTGATAAATGGTTGTTTCCTGCCCGTCGATTTCTGCTTTCCAATGTGGATAATAATTTTCAGATAACACTAAAAAAGATTCGCCAGTCGTATTTACAGATAATATAATTTCATTTTCAGAATATTGTTTTATTAAAACTTCTCCGGTAGTATTCGAATCAATTCTAATATCATTTTTATTTATTACAATTGCTTCTTGTGAAGGATTAAATTCATTTTTTAACACCATCTCTAGTGATGTTACTTGATCTGAAACATATTTTATTTTATTAATTAACCATGCTCTTGGTAATACACCTTTATTCAAATAAACATTTTTTGTTCCGGAAAATTTTAACTGAAAATAAGGGTGATTAATTTGTTTTTTTGAAACTAAATATTTTACATTTAACATATTTAAGATTGGGAATTTATTTAGGCCATTGGAGTCCATTAGATCTTGATACGTTCTTAATTTAACAGGTCTGTAACCTCCTAAACTGGAAATACTAAAATACCCGAACTTGTTTGTGCTAAAATCATCCACCGGGTTTATACGAAAGAAATCTTTATCATTTAAGAGGAATTTTATAACATCGTCAGGTTTAAACTGACGTTCGATTACATTATTTTTCTTTAAGTGAAGAAAATCTGTACTTAAAAATCCTAAATCTCCAATAAGTAAACCAATTAAAATAAATGAAACATGAACAGGTTTTATAGTCTTCTTTAATCCAAACCAAATTGCAGCAAATGCGCCACCAGTAATTACAAGAGAGAGTAATAGTCCTTGTTGTAACAATTCCACTCTCATTAAAATAATTTGGTTTATTATTCTGGGATCATATTTATTTATTTCTCCTGTTTTCAGAAATGACATTATTGATGTTCCAAAAAACATTATTAATAAAGAGACTGACATGCTTCCACCAATAATAATTAATAAATTTTTTCTTAATCTATCATTTGATTTTTTATCCTCATTTTTTATTGTATTCAGTACTTTATTTATTCCACTAGCAGCTAAAATACTCATGGGAAGAGGTAACAATGCATAAATCATTGACGGCACACGAAATTTGCTAAAAAATGGAGCGAACTCAAATAATGGACTATATAACAAAGGAATATATTTTCCAAACCCCACTAGCAATATTAGTCCTGTAGTAACCCATAAATAAATCTGAAATCTGTCAGGTTTTTTTAATATTGCTCCCAAAATTGCTATTAAAATAGTTAATAAACCAAAATAATGAGTAGATTGAGTGAAAGGCATTTTGCCCCAATAAGCCGTGCTTTTTATATCTTGAGTTGGGAAATTTTGTAATCCATAATGATATGGATAGAAAAACGAAATTATTTCTTTTGGATGAAATGACCATTGAGTCGCATAATCCCAAGAAGTGCCTGTTTTTGTTTCCTCTGATTTATCCAAAACCGATTCCCCACCACGATTCGAATACTTTTGAAATTCATACACAGAATAGTAAGGATCGGATACGAGAAGTAATGATAAAAATATTCCAACAAAAATTATAAAACTGACTTTTAAATCGTCTATAATTGTTAAATTTTTTGATATACGATTACCTACAATATTCCAAAGCAACCAGAATACAATAATCATCCATGTATAATACACAATTTGTGGATGATTTGTCCATAATTGTAACGCCGCCGTTAAAGCCAAGTACAGTACACCCCGCCATTTTTTCTGTGTAATACAATAATCCGCAGCCATAAAAACCCAGGGAGCATAGCCAAGTGCCATAATTTTTGTAGAGTGCCCGGCATTAATTAGCCCAAATAAATAGGGTGTTATTCCATAGACTAATCCACCGAACACCGCCGCCATTTTTCCAAGATTTTTCCTTCTTGAAAGTAAATAAACACCCAAGCCTCCTAACATAAAGAAAAACCAATAGGTTACGCCACGATTGAAAAATAATAATTGTCGAATCAGAAATGTTGGATCTCCCGGCGTATACGTATAACTACCATAAGACGGCATCCCGCTAAAAGCATAAGGATACCATTGTGGAACATCATCATTACTGATATTATAATTATTCACCCAATTAGAAATCGGTTTAATACTAACCGTATCGCTAGCTAACGGGACCTTTCCTTGAAATACCATTTCATTGAGTAGAAATAACACTACAATTGGAATTATTACAAAAATATATTTTTTATTTTTTATTTTTAGTCCCCTTTATCTTATACATTTTCTGCGATAAATATTTTAGGCTATTTATATCTTTGCGATTAATAGTTCTCGTGATAATTAACAAACTTAAATAGAACACTAAAATAAGAAATCCACCAATTAGTTGATTAAAATATTGATAATGACTATTAAAATATAATAATCCAAGGGAGAAAATTAGACTCAAAATTAATTTTATTATGCGCTGTATTTCCCAATCAACATTACTGAGCGGTTTAGCAGAAACGTAATACATAATCGTTATCAGAAAATATGAAATAACTGTAGCCCATGCCGCTCCCATTAAATAGTAATTTTGAATTAAATAATAATTAAGTAATAAATTAATTATTATCCCAAATGAAGCAATTATTCCAATTATTTTTGTTTTATTATTTAATGCAATACTAATTGAAAAAAATGAATTAAACCCGCTTATTAAATATGCGAAACTAACTATCGGAATTATTCCAGCAGCGATTAAATAATCTTTTGTTGAAAATAACTCAATCATAGGAGAAGCCATCATTGATATCATTAAAACAAGAACAGATCCAATTACGGAATAATAAAACATTATGTCAGAATAAAATTTATGTTCGCTATTTAAAGAACCTATTCTATACATGTACGGACTCATACCCATACTTAATGGCATAACAAGTAATATATTAATTATCATTCCGAATTTATAAACTATATTGTAAATCCCAACTTGCTCCAGCGGTAAAAACATATTTAGAAAAAATCGATCTGAGACTGTTAAGATTGGCGTACTAATTCCGGCGATTATAAGTGGTAACCCAAATTTAAGTTGTTTAAAAAATAGGTTGATTGATGGTTTAATCCGATTATGAATAAAGACATATATCATGCTTATTATAAATAATGGCGCCAAAATAATAGCCTTACCCCATACTGCTGAAGTAAGACCAAAGTTAAATTTAATTATTAGCAAAATTGTAACCCCTGCAACACCTATAAACTGTAGAAAAGTGACTATAATATACTGAATGGATTTTTGTTCATAACGCCATAATTGTAAATTGAATTGGATTCCGATTTGAAATACTACATTTAATAACACAATTACATACAGAGATTTATATTGAATACTAATGTTTAATAATCCCATTAATTGATCAATGCCCAATAAACACAAACCAATAAAGAAAATTGTTGTGATTATTAAACCAAAAAATCCGGATATAATTAATTGTTTATTTTTCTTGTAATCTGTTTTTGTTAAATACCTCCAAATTCCCTGAAAAACACCTAAAGGCAATACAGCAAGGAGTAACAGTTCAGTCAATTCAAATAAGGCCAAAACTCCAATTTCATAAATTGAAATATAGTTAGTAAAAACTGGAATTAATATTAATGCAGTAAGTTTAACAGCAACTCTTCCAATACCATATATAATAGTTTGTTTACCTACATCTTTAACTGGTTTCCTTATTGGCATAATTGAATAATTAATAAATGTTTATCTTTATATTGTGTTGAGTAAGATAATGTTGTTAATCAGTTCTTTCACAATAAACGATATAATATCTTGGTGTGAATTTTCTAAATAAAGGTCGTATTCCTATTTTGTTTGATGGGCTAATCCATTTATCACTCTTTATGATTTCCCAACCCGCTTTATTTAAAAGCATTTTAAGTTGCCTTGGTTCAAATTCATGATAATGTCAGTCAAACGGATCATCTTCATTCCAATATGCGTTTGAAAACCATAATTTTAATGGAACAGAAACAAAAAGTTTAGTTGCTTTAATATTTTTTAATAATGGAAAAGGTGAAACAAGATGCTCCAAAATCTCGAACGCTGTAACCACATCATAATTATTTCCTTTTACTATTCCATAATCATAATCTAAATCCAATTTTTCAGGTGTATTTTTAACTTCATAGCCTTTATCTTTCATTAATTTTGCAAGTTGGTTGATAGGTCCCAAATCTAATATTCTATCAGAAGGTTGAACCAAATCTTCTATAAAGTCAAAAGTTCTACGGAATCTTATTTTATGATTAGTAGCGTAAATACTCTGATTTTCTTTTTTTTTCAATTTTTTATTACTTAGTAATATATAGTGAAATTTTTTGGTTCCATTTTAATTTCTTAATTATTGTTGATTTTATTTTCTTATAAACAGGATAAACAGAACCCATCTGTTCTTTCATGTCTAGGTCAATAGTTTCTGTTAAGTAATTTACTGTTTGTTTTCGTCTCCTAAAAAATCCCTTTTTAGACCTACCCCATATATTATCAATGTGTTGAATAGCTATAGAGGAATGAACAATCCGAGGTTCATAAATTTCGACATTTACACAAGTAATTTTACTCCAATTTATTTTTTCAGCAAGCGATGAATCGATTGAACGCCAGAGGCCTGGTGTATATCCATTATAAGTATCAAAAATATATCTATCCATAATAAGAAATGACCCCGCCTTAAAAAACCCTAAATCACGATTTTGGGTCCAAAGTTTTGAATGCCCAAAAATTAAATCATGATAAATAAATTGATACTGTCCAAAGACATCTCCTTTTTTATCAGAAAGAGCCTTTTCAAAACTATTAATTTTGAAAGGTGATTGAAAATCATCACTGCCGACTATTCCATAATAATCACCTGTGGATTTGTTTATAAGATAATTTAATTTATCTGATAAAGGTAATCTGTCCATTTTTTCATAATAAATAGTCAAATTAGAATTTTTATTTTCTATTGAATTAACAATATTTTCAGTTTTGTCATTGCCATCATCGCCTATAAGTAATTCTATTTCAGATTCATGTGAAAACTGATGGATTATAGATTTAATTGCAAGTTCAATAATAAAATCTCGATTATATGTTGGCATAATTAAGGAAATTTTCATTTTATTTCACTGTTTACTATGATTTTTCTAAATATTGAAACACCATTAATCAAACATTTTATAAATCGGATATTATTTTTTTGATCTTGATTTTTAAACATTTGATAAGTTATTTTATTCTAACTTAATAGCAATTTGATAAAAATTATTAACCTCTCCTATTACAGAATAATTTATATAAAAGGATTCTGACCAATCCTTTAGTGCTTTATATTCGTGAAGTGGCACATTAAACTCGTCAAATAATATAATATCACCTTTTTTTAAATACGGCGATAAAGTAGTTAAAACAAATAATGTGGACGAATATAAATCAGCATCCATAAGAATCACTTTCTTTTTTCCAATTTTATATGATTTTAAAAAATTATATAACGTATACTGAAAAATGCCTTGATAAAATTTACATCGTGGATCATTTATATTAGGCGGTTTATTGCCATTAGACATATCTCCTTTTTTAAAAGGTCCCCAGTCTTCGGGAAGGCCAGTAAAAGTATCAAATCCATAAAATCTTGAGTTTTTATTGTGAATGTTTTTTACCCACCATTTAAAAGAATGGCCTTTTGAAACACCAAATTCAAAATAGTCTATTTCGATATTTAAAATTTCATTTTTAATAATAAATTGATAGAGGTCATACCTTTTATCATAATTAAACTTTTTACTTGGAAAACTAGTGAATTTTATATCATTTGTATTAGAAATCCATTCGGATAAAGATGATAAATGGCCTAAAAATACGAGCATTTTTCTTGGCACAATTTGATGTATACCTAATTTGAAGAAATAGTATTTAAGTTTTCGTATAAGTTTTATTTTTCTTATCATTTTGTTTATGATTTACATTTATAATCATTGTATAGTTCTTTTATTTTTTTACTTTCTGAAGATGAAAATTTTACGTTTTGCATTGATTGTCTTATAAGAGAAAAAGTGTTTAAAATATTTAGTTTTGAAGCCATGTTTTCATATTTATTTTTGTTTTAAAATGCTAGCTAATCTTTGTGTTAATTCCTTTCGCTCAAATTTTTTAATATTTGCTTTATTTGGAATAGCTTCTTGTAATCGAGATGATTCCCACAAATAATATAATTCTTCAAATCGTTTTTTGATGCCAAATTCATCATTTGGATTAATCATTTCTCCAGCTCGCGCATTCTTTAATATATTTGCTGCATCACTATCAGGCGGCCCTATTCCTATTATGGGTGTCGATGCTGCCAAATAATCGAATAATTTTCCGGTAATAATTCCTTTATTGTCTTTCACCTTTGGTATAATAAATAATAAAGAAGATGCATTTTGCATTAATTCAACAGCTTCACGATGTGGTACATAGTTTATTTTATTTAAATATGTAGATAATCCTTTTTCATCTATTGTATCAATAACCTCATTATGTATGTTACCTACAGTCATTATTTCTAAATCACTGGCAAATTTCTTATTATTGTTTATCAAGTACGAAATAGCATCCCATAGTTCTTCAATATTTTGATTTGCCAAAAAATTACCAACATATGTTATTCTAAATTTTTCTTTCGTTATATACGTTAACTTTTCTTTGAAATCTTCTTGGTCATACCCATTAAATATAGTTTCTACATTTGATTTACCACTAATAGCAGATAGTTTCCGAGCAATTTGTGGGCTAACAGTGATTATATTATTTGCCCTGCATAATACACGTTTCTCCAACCATTGATCAAACCGTTTTGCAAGCATCGTCCTCGGTTGTGAGTCATAATAAAAAATTTGAGTCCAAGGATCACGAAAATCAGCAATCCAGTATATTGAATCCCGTTTACAGATCCAAAATGCAGGTAAATGCATGGAGTGCGGCGGGCCAGTGGAAATTATACAATCAATATCATAATCACGAATCATTTTTCTGGCAGTTCGAATGAATGGTATTACTAAAAATAATCTGCCATCTGGTATAAATAGGTTTAATCGTATCCAGTTAAATATTTTTTTAATAAATGATGGATTTTCTTGGATTAGTATTCCAACTGGAATTTTTTCATCTTTTTTCCTTCCAGTCAATTTTCTGAATAAATTGTAAGGCTCCCAGCCCTTCATTCTTTTAATAACAATATCTTTTGGAATATCATCTACCAATGTTTTGTCTATAGCTGGATAATCACCATTTTCTACGGTTAAAACGTAAGGTTTAATACCAAACTCAGGCAGATATTTCACAAATTTTAATATTCGTTGAACACCAGGACCTCCCGCCGGCGGCCAATAATATGTTATGATTAATAGATTAGTCATTTTTCTCAATTACGTATAATGCTCCCAGTGTAAATATTTCTCTAATAATTGGAATAAAACCAAATATATTTATTCGTCTATTTAAACCCCACCGATACTTAAAACATGGTCGAATAAAATATAGATTTCGAAGAGTGATTTTCAATTTGGTTCTTGACAATATTCCCTCAAATTTATTAATAGAAATTCGAGTTTTTTTTATTTCTAAAAAACTATCTATTTTTTCTTTCTTCTCCATAACAAACATCAAAAACAAACGATAAAGTAGTGTTGGCAACAAATGAAGAAAAGGTAGTTTGCTTAATGTACGTGATGAATTTTGCTGATGACCTGCAAATGGAGAATATTTTGGTGGAAATGAAATGAACAGTTTCCCCTCTGGTTTCAATAATTCTTTTATGTTTTTCATCGCTGATTCTTGATCAAAAACATGTTCAATTACATCTCTCATAATAATATAATCAAATGGTTCAGAAATTTTATTATTATATGTATCTGGATTTAAAATATCACCATGAATTATGATAATGCCTAAAGACTTCCCCTGTTGGACTGCATTTTCATAACGGCTTTTTGAATATTCAATTCCATAACATGCTGCTCCATTTCTTTCAAAATAGTGTAATCCACCTCCTTCAGCGCATCCAATTTCAAGTACACGTTTTTCTTTGTACTCCGGAATAATAAACAGTGGATTGATAACTTCTTCAGAATACCATTCCTGCTCATTAAACATTTTCTGATGACGATCGTCCATTTATTTATTGATTAAATCCTCAAGCTTCCTAATAAATTCTTCCCAAGTAAATTGCTTTTTATATTTCTCAATATGAGACGGAAAATTTGTTTCATTCCAATTAGTGTAAAATTTAAGAATACCATCTGCAACATCTTTAGAATTTGGTTGTACTGTATAACCTGTTTTCCCTTCATCAACAATTTCTTTCAAACCGCCTACATCCGATACGATAACAGGCGTGTTAAAATGATACGCAACAGGAACGACACCACTTTGAGTGGCAGATTTATAGGGTAAAACGATGACGTCTGCTGCTGAAAAATATTTATTCACCTGATTATTTTGTACAAATTCCATTCTCAAATCAAACACGTCTTCCACTCCGTGAGTTTTAATTAATTTTATGTATTGGTTCGGATTTTCATAACAATCTCCCACGGCTAAAATCTTAAAATCTTGAAGTTTATTTTTTAAAATTCCGGCTGCTTCTATTAAAATGTCTAATCCTTTATATTCTCTGATTAGACCAAAATATAACATCATTTTCTCTTCTTTAATCTCTAATTGATTTTTAGCATCATTCTTTGAAATTTGATCTCCAAATAGATCAAATAGAGGATGGGGTGTATACACATAGTTTGCTTCCGGATAATATGATAATAAATCATTTTCTACCGATTTCGACATAACCATAAAATAATCAACATTATTAAAAAAATACGTTGTCAGAGATTTATCCAATGGACGGCCTTCATGTGGAATAATGTTATCACAGACAACCATAGCTTTCGTATTTAATTTCTTCTTGACTCTTTTTAATACTGATCCAAAGGATGGTGCAAAAAAAGGCATCCAATATTTGAAAATAACCAAATCAGGTTGGAGTTCGATAATTCTATTGGCAGTCTTCTTCCATGAAATTGGGTTAACAGAGCTTAATATACGTTCAGTTTCATATGGAACGGCTGCTGGTGATTCGTTGAATTGTGAATTTCCGGGAAATAGAAAATCTGGATATTGAGTTGTAAAATTCAGTGTGTGGACTTGATGCTGTGTAGATAACTTTAAAGCCATTGTATGATAAAAATTTGCGATCCCTCCTCTGAATGGAGGGAAAGTACCCACTAAAACGATTTTCACTGCTTACTTAATGATTTTATAGCTTCAAAAACATGATCTGGTGTAACATCAACAATACAACTGGTTTCATTCACACAAACAGGTTTATAAAAACATTCACACTCTTTTTCTGGCTCGAGTATAATTGAATCTGTAAAAAAGTGAAATTCATTAGGATTGAATATATTATTCAATAAAACAAGGGGCTTCTTTAAACCAATTGCAACATGTATTGCCATAGTGACAGTTGATACAACAACAGCGCATGTATCAACCAAACTTAAAAATTCATTAAATGGAAAAAATCCTAAATATGTTGCACTTGTTTCAACAGCCAATTTTTTATTTTGCTCATCCTCTTCAGATCCACCTAACAAAAGTACGTTGAGTCCTGAAGTAAGTAACATGTTTGCTATTTCCTGCCAATGGCCAAAAGGCCATTGTCTCGATGGCCAGCGCACACCACAACCCGTATTTAATCCAATAATAGGTTTTGAATCATCTAAAGAATCAATACGTGCATTATGTTTCTTTGAAGGTAGTACATATTCCTCACCGTTGTATTCCCAATCACATATATCAAATATTTCTTTCATGTAATGGTGTGTGTTGGCTTTACTGTAGGTATCAGAAATGCCGGTTAAAAATTTATGGTTTGCTGATTCACTTATCGGTGCCGGCATTCCTTGATGTAAACCAAAACCAAATTTCTTTTTTATATCCAATTGCTCCAGCAAAGCACATGCTTCTGATTCCTTATCGAGATTAATTCCCATATCAAACTTTAATGATCGTAAATACGTCAAGTGTTCAACTGAAAATGTTAATGGAAAATCAACAAGATCAGGTAGAACTGCCGGAAAGTCTGTTAGCCAATAAATTCGTTTATTTGGAAATTCCTTTTTCATGCGAATCAATAAAGGCGTTGTACGAATTACATCACCCATAGCCCCCAATTTGATAATGAGGATATTGCCATTTGTTGGAACGTAATACTTACATTCTAGATTGCATTCAACACCATGCTCCTTGTGCGGCTGGCATGGCATCGTTCCCTTAAACTGCCGACAGTCGTATCGGATATCCATATACGTTATTATGAAGAGATTTGTTTAACTCGATCTTCTTTGCCCTGTTGATTAGCAACAATCATT
>Ga0208274_1001497_pt1 | contig 10688 bp, 11 predicted proteins | sample ETNtaG_22_FD_185755 | JGI IMG/M metagenome (GOLD analysis project Ga0208274, IMG submission 185755) | Marine microbial and viral communities from oxygen minimum zone, Eastern Pacific Ocean - ETNP201306SV43 (SPAdes) (version 2) | ecosystem: Environmental > Aquatic > Marine > Oceanic ... | reverse complement strand
CATCCTCGGATAAATCTTGAAATTCCGCATCACGAATATCTTCCTCTTCAACTCCCAAGTTCTTTTTGATATTACTCGAATTCTTGGAAGTGATTTTCTTATTATCTGGAAATATGAATTTTAGAAACTCATATGCAGCATAAGCAATAGCCGCAATTAGAATAAGACGAATGAACATTACAAATGGGTAGCAGGATTGTAGAATTTGGTTCCGCTAACCGGCTGACGGATATATCGAATAACCTCCTCTAAATCTTTTTCATTATTGACAAAATCAATATCATTAGTATTAATAATCAAAAGAGGGCTCGAATCGTAGCGAAAGAAGAATTCATTATAAACTTGAGTAAGTGCATCAATATAGTCAGTCGAGATAGCTTTTTCAAAATCTCGTTGGCGTGAACGAATGCGGTTCATCAAAGTACCTGTATCAGCCTGCAAATAGATAACAAGGTCAGGTGGAATCACATTTTTCTGAAGAAGATTTGCCACTGAATCGTAAAGAGTTATTTCATTATCATCAAGATTCAACGAGGCAAACAGTCTATCTTTCTCAAACATGTAGTCGGTAATAACCAACTTGTGGAACATGTCCGTCTGGCGAGTTTCCTGCTGTTGTCTATAACGACTCAGTAGAAAGAATAGCTGTGTCTGGAAAGCATATCGTTCCGGATCTCGGTAAAAATCTGTTAAAAAGGGATTTTCCTCAAACTTCTCCAATACCAGCTTAGCATCAAGATGCTCACCAAGCAAATTGGCCAGACTCGTTTTGCCTACGCCGATAACACCTTCAATGGCCACAGAGTATAGATTTTTCAAACCGCTACCTCTGATTCCAACAGTTTCACTCGAGAGTTATCACCACAATGATTGAGAGCTTCTGAGACAGTAGAACCAGTATCAGGGCAGATAAAATTCGGAGCGATTTCCTTCAATGGTTCCAATACAAACCGGCGATTCACATATTGAGGCCAATACAAACCGGCGATTCACATATTGAGGGTGAGGAATTCTAAGTGTATTTGTTTCCAATTGAACATCGCTGTAAAAGATGATATCGATGTCAAGCGTGCGAGGAGTATTTTTCATTCCGCTGCGAACTCTGCCGAACTTCTCTTCAATATCCAAGCAAACTGTTAGAAGTGATTCCGGATTTAGATTGGTAGTCAACTCTACAGCACAGTTGATAAAATCCGACTGCCTAGGAGCATCCACAGGTTCTGTTCGATAAAAAGCTGACAGTCGCTCTACCGAGATCAACGGTTGATTGTGCAGCATGTCTACCGCCGATTGCATTAGACTGACTGAATCGCCAAGATTAGATCCAAGACTTAAGTATGCCTTGATCGGCTCAGCCATCAGAACTTCTTTCAATCTCTACTTCTACACTGCCTATAACACCTTTGACGGGAGCGTGTGGTTTCCGAACGTTCACTTTCACAGAGTTGACAGAAAACTCTGCTAAAATAGACTCTGCAATCTCTTCGGCAAGGGATTCTAAAAGAAAGTGTTTTTTTGTGGTAACTGCTTCATGCACTTTAGCATAGACATCAGAATAGTCAACCGTATCTTCAAGATGATCTGACTGACCTGCATTGTGAATGGTTGTCTTAAGCTCCAGATCAACTTCGAAAGTACCTCCGTGGGATTGCTCGGATTCATCCGCACCGTGGTAACCGTAAAACAGCATCTGATTCAGTCTTATCTTTCCCATTTCACACTCCGTGTTTGATAGATGAATTTAGTCGAGGGAACACGGATAGTCAAGATTGATAGATTGTTAAATGCATATAAAAACAAAAGCCCTTCTGCCGAAAGGCAAAAGGGCTTTCCATTTTCGGAAGATTCCAAATTTACATCATTCCGCCCATACCGCCCATGCCAGGATCAGGCATAGGTGGCATCGCTTCCTTTTCAGGAATATCAGCTATGATAGCTTCCGTCGTCAACATAAGTCCGGCAATAGAGGCTGCGTTTTCCACAGCAACTCGCGTCACTTTGGTCGGATCAATAACTCCAGCACCGATCATATTCACGTACTCTTCCTTATGGGCATCAAAACCGAAGTCTCCTTTGCCATCCATGATCTTCTGTACAACAATTGAAGGTTCATGACCTGCGTTGGCAGCAATCTGCCGAACAGGTTCTTCAAGAGAACGAATGACGATTCTAACTCCGATCATCTGTTCATCAGTAGTCTTTAGTTTGTTCAGTTTTGTCAGCGTTCTAAGGAGTGCGACTCCTCCACCGGGGATGATTCCTTCCTCAACTGCAGCTCTGGTGGCGTGAAGGGCGTCTTCGACGCGTGCTTTCTTTTCCTTCATTTCTATTTCCGTAGCGGCGCCCACATTCAGAACTGCAACACCACCGGAGAGTTTTGCAAGACGCTCCTGCAGTTTCTCTTTGTCGTAATCGGATGAGGATTTATCAACCTGAACTTTGATCTCATTAATACGAGCTTTGATCATGTCAACCTCACCAGAACCTGATACTATTGTGGTATTGTCCTTATCGATGACGACTCGTCCAGCTTCTCCGAGATAGGAAATTGTAGCATTTTCCAGCTTATAACCTTGATCTTCAGAAATAACTGTTCCGCCAGTGATAACTGCAATATCCTGCAGCATCTCTTTCCGACGGTCACCGAAACCGGGTGCTTTGACAGCGCACACTTTTATCGTTCCACGGAGTTTATTGACAACGAGGGTTGCCAGAGCTTCGCCTTCAATATCCTCTGCTAAAATAAGCAGGCTTTTACCGGCCTGAGACACTTTCTCCAGAATGGGTAGAAGATCCTTCATATTGCTGATCTTCTTGTCGTGGATCAGAAGATAAACATCTTCCAAAACAGTCTCCATGGACTCCGAATCGGTAATGAAGTAAGGAGAGAGATAACCACGGTCGAACTGCATCCCTTCGACAACTTCGAGTGAAGTGTCAGTACTCTTTGCTTCTTCCACAGTGATAACTCCGTCTTTGCCAACTTTCTCCATGGCATCTGCAATCAGGTCACCAATCTCAGAATCATTGTTGGCAGAGATTCTGGCTACCTGGGCGATTTCAGTCTTACCCGGAAGCTCTTTACTCTGTGCGTGCAACTCTTCAACAACTACTTTCACCGCAGCATCAATGCCACGTTTGACGTCCATAGGATTGGCACCGGCAGCCACATTTTTTAACCCTTCGCGGATGATTGCCTGAGCAATAACCGTGGCTGTAGTGGTTCCGTCACCTGCAACATCAGACGTTTTTGAAGCCACTTCCCTTATCATTTGGGCACCCATATTTTCAAGGTAATCTTCAAGTTCAACTTCCTTCGCCACTGTCACTCCATCTTTTGTGGATGTAGGTCCGCCGAACTTCTTATCTATTACCACGTTTCGTCCTCTTGGTCCCAGTGTCACTTTTACTACATTTGCAAGTTTGTCAACACCGGCTTTGAGGGCATTACGTGCTTCAGAATCAAATCGAATGTCTTTGGCCATAACTAATTACTCCTCCTAACGTTTACTTATTTACAGGATCGCGAGAATATCACTCTCGCGCATGAATACATATTCTTCACCATCAATGGTTACTTCCGTTCCGGAATATTTTCCGTACAACACACGGTCACCAACTTTTAGACTCATTTTGATCAGTTCACCATTGTCAGCTACTTTACCGGGTCCGACAGACATCACTTCACCCTGCTGCGGTTTCTCCTGTGCAGTATCCGGTAAAATGATTCCACCTGAAGACATCTCTTCGGCATCAGCTTGTCGAACTACAATCCGATCTGATAAAGGCTTTACTTTTAACGCCATTTTACTAACTCTCCTTACCTTAACTATTACTGAATTAAAACTTGATTGTTTTGAGCATGGAAAGTTATTACCTATAAAAGACAGTTCACAAGCTTTTTTAGCACTTTATTACACAGAGTGCTAAAATGTTAAATCAAAGTAAATAAGTACTTTAAGGATGAAGGATGATTCAGGTTCCGGTACTGCCAAATCCACCTTTTCCTCTGCTCGAATCACTTAACTCATCAACAAGTGTTAATTCAATAGGCGAGCCATCCATAGCCACAATCTGAAACAGCCGCTGACCCACTTTTACGGTATAAGGTTCATCGCTGATGTTATCGCAGCAGGCAGTCAGTTCTCCTCTATAACCGCCATCAATTAGTCCGATAGAATTGCTCATCCTCAACGGAGTCTTGGAGATACTGGATCGCGGAATCATCAGATAGGGGATATTCCCTTCCGATTCACAAGATATTGATAACGGAAGAGGAACAGTTTCATGAGGCGGAATTGTAATTTCTTCAGGGATAAATAGATCAAGCCCAGCATCTCCTTCATGAAAATGGCCGTGATGTTTGTACATATAGGAAACTGAATCGTTAAACGCTTTAATTTTAAGTTTCAATAGATTATCCTTACTAACAAATCAATAATCCCAAACAATCGAACAGTAGTACTTTAACTTTTTTGATAAACCGTTCGAATTGGGAAAGGTATCTCGATACCTTCTTCATTGAAACGTTTGTGTAACTGTTTAATGAATTCGTGAGAGACAGTCCACTGCCCACTATAATCTTCCGCCTGCATAGAGACCTTAAAATCTATGCTGGATTCTCCAAAATTCGTAAAAATCATCCCAATATTCGAATCTGGGACTCCACCAGGAGTTGTATCTGCAACATGACGGGCTGTATCATTTACAACTTGCTCGACTTTTTCCAGATCACTATCGTAAGCGACACCGCAAGTGATTCGTACAACCATGTTCTTACCAGGTACATCGTAATTGGTCATGATGGCAGTTGACAGTTTACCATTGGGAATGACTATCAGATTATTTCTCCTATCCCGAAGAGTCGTCTGTCTCCAGGAAATATTGTCTACAGTCCCGCGTTGAGCAGTTTCCAACTCTACTAAATCACCGGGTTTTAGCTTACGGGAGAGAATAATATGAAGACCGGCAAAGAGATCAGATAGTGTATCCTTTAGCGCCAAAGATACGGCAAGACCTCCAATACCGAGGGCAGTCAAGACAGGTGTGATGGAAATTCCAAGAGTCTGAAAAACAACCAGCAGTCCGATGGTCATTATGAATATTTTCGCCAAGTTTGTAAACATACTGGTGGATGGAAATGCACCGTCAGTACTTTCGGCATACATCTCCATCAAGCCTACTGCAATACGAGACAATGCGGAAGAAAGAGACAAAATAAATAATACAAGAATGGCTGTCTGGATTGTATTAATTGCTGTTTCATCTAGAGCAACTTGTTTTGGCAACCGATCTATAGCAAGATACAAACCACCTAAAATAAACCAATATAGAATCGAAGACTGAAATGCTGATATGACAACATCATCACCTTTCCACTTTGTCTTTGATGCCAAACTTTTTAGCCGACGGCTGATTACAACTTTGAACAACCAGCCTAAAACGATAGATCCAGCAAAAATTGCAAGCGGTGTTACATACGGTTCAAAATTACCCCAATTCATAATATCTCCTTAAGTTGGTGAGAATTTACGAAACCTCACTATTTCCCCTACACAATTTGTCTTTATTCCTCCATTGCCCAGATCATTTCGCCTTCATTAAAGATTTCAGCTGCATTCAGTCGATTCTTATTATCCCAACCCAACAGAGCAATAATTTCATCTTTCTGGAATAAAGAGATTCTTTGAAGTGCACCATTTCCATAAAATTGAATTTCTGCTCCGTGCTTTTTCTTCCCTAGCAAATCTCTTTCTACGGCAACCCGCCCGTTTTTATGCCACTCCTTCTTGACGCGTGTCTTCTCCCTCCACCGATCCGGATTGGGTCGACGCTTATGTTTGTCCCAACTCGCCTGCCATACTGTTTCGTTTTCAATTATAATACGAATCTCCCGAATAGTCCCTTCCTGATCCCAAGAGATGTAAGAGACAGGGACATCTTCCAAGAATAACTCATGGCGAGTCATTATACCTGAGGGTGCATATTGAATTCTAGCACCGTGTTTTAAATCTATAACATAATCTGTCTCAACAAAAACACGATCTTTACTGTAAAATTCTATGCTCTTACCATTAAGAGACCCGTCAAGATATTCAAGTTCCATCGTCTTCTCGCCATACTCGGCCCACAATGTTGAAGTACCGTGAAGGAGGTCATCTTCGAATTCATCTTCCCTGGAAAGATTACCATTCTCGTGCCAATACGTTGAGGTACCTTGCTTCAGATCTTCCTTGTATTTCTCTTCAGAAGATTGCTGACCGATTGGATACCATTTAAGTAATTTACCATCCAGCTGTCCTTCCTTATACTTACGAAGTTCAATTCGATTACCTTCCTCATTCCAAATGGTCATCTTTCCGGTCTTATTCCCTTTGGAGTACTTAACTGTGGACTTCATCTGACCATTGGAAAACCAGTAATTCTCCAGTCCGTTTTGGATGCCATTTTTGTAAACTTTCAGCGAATCGAGTACTCCTTCCTCATTCCACCATTCCTTATCACCATTGAGGAGATTCTTTTTGTAATGTGCCTTAGATCTAAGCTTGCCACTTTCGTAATTGATTATAACTTCTCCATCCAGCAATCCGTCCTTATACACTTTCTGCGAATCGAGTACTCCTTCCTCATTCCACCATTCCTTATCACCATTGAGGAGATTCTTTTTGTAATGTGCTTTAGATCTAAGCTTGCCACTTTCGAAATTGATTATAACTTCTCCATCCAGCAATCCATCCTTATATACTTTCTGTGAATCCAGCACTCCTGCATCACTCCACCAAGACGATTCACCATTCAGCAAACCCTTCTTATAATATTGAACTGAGGATTTGTTGCCACTAGGATACCAAATAGCATACTCACCTTCAAGCTTCAAATCCTCGAAATGTGATTCTTCGATCTTGTTGTCGGTACTGTCGTAAACCGTTTTCATTACCAAAGTAGAATCTTTTCCGCTTTTCAGGTATTGATGGATTTCCCGGCTCTCATCAAGAGTAATCTCATGCTCGACTAGAACTTTTGCGCAGGAGAAGAACAATACTGTTGAAGCCAGGGGATAGAATAGACGTCTCATAATATCAAATTAGGAGCCACCTTATTCTCTGTCATACACGCCGATAGCATCACCTTCTAATGTTCCAATGTAGAGCTTTTCCTCCCGCTCAACCACATTGGTAATACCTGATAGACTTTTGCCGGAAGGGTCGTGCAAGCTTTCGACGATTTCACCTTCGCTATTGAGCTGAATTATGAGTCCGTAGGATGATCCGCTCAAGCGAGTCCACTTAGGGAAATGCATCAGCAGCTTTCTGAGCCAGAGATTGGGAAGCACAATGTTATCCACAAACCACATACGGGGAGATACCAAAGCTACCCAGTAATTTCCATCACCATCTCCAGAAATTCCATCAGGAAAACCGGGAAGATTGTCGGCGAAAACTTCGCTTTCTTCCTTTCTCGGGCCTTTCAGCCACAGTCGTGTGATTCTGTATTCGCTCATCTCACTCACAAGTACAAAATCTTCATCCGGCGATAAGGCTACTCCATTGGCGAAGTACAGACCAGTCAATAGTTCTTCCAGTTCATCGGTATAGTAATCGAAGCGAAGGAGCCGGCCCATTGGTCGATGAATCATTAGGTCTTGGTAATAATCCATCTGCACTTCCGGTCCTGTGGCGTCCGAGAAGTAGATTAATCCACTGCTGGAAACATCCAGGTCATCGGCCAATTCCAGCGGAACTGTTTCCGCTCGCGGGACCAAGACAGTAACCTCTCCTTTCGGATTAACACTCAAAAGCCCACGAACACCATCCGCCACAATAAGATCTCCGCGAGGTCCCCACTGAAGCCCCAGAGGACGTCCGCCTGTTTCTACAAAAGTTTCCACTTCTCCCTCGGGAGATATCTTAACAATCCTGCCGTCTTCGAGACCAGAGTAAACGGTTCCATCGTTGTCCACAGCAATATCTTCCGGACCGTTCAGTTTACCTTTCGCCAGAAGCTGAACATCACTAAGTGCACTGTTTTCTCTTAAAGCTCCTTCCATCTTGGGCGCAACTGGCGGAGCGTATGGAGCCGGTTCAACGTCCGGAGCGTGAAGAAATAGAACGGACCCAACACTAAAAATGAATACAGCTATGATCATATATAATAGAACTCGAAAAACAAGTCGGACGATGCCAAATCCTTTAAAGAGTCGCTTTTTCCCTTTTCCAAAAAACTTCATAGCCACAACTTCCTGTCAAGACTCCGGTACTGAATTGCCTCACTCAAATGCTGAGGAAGAATATTCTCTTCTCTTTCGAGGTCAGCTATTGTTCGAGAGACTTTGAGAATTCGATCATAAGCCCGTGCAGAAAGCCCCAGTTTTTCCATGGCGGTCTTTAATAGCTTACTGCCGCTTTTGTCAATTCGACAATATTTTTGGATGTCGCTCGTCCCCATGTGGGCGTTACAGTATTTTTTAGGAATCGAACTGAATCGTTTCAGTTGAACATCCCGGGTTTTTTCCACACGTTTCCGAACTTTATCCGATCGTTCACCTTTCGGCTTTTCTGTTAAATCCGTGTACGGTACAGCCGGCACTTCTACGTGAAGATCAATTCTGTCAAGAAGAGGTCCGGAGATACGGCTCATGTATTTCTGGATCATCTGAGGTGTGCAGGTGCATTCATTGTTAGGATCAGTAGCATATCCGCAGGGACACGGATTGGTAGCAGCCATGAGTTGAAAATTAGACGGGTAGGTAATAGAAACTGCCGCTCTAGAAATTGTCACTTCCCCGTTTTCAAGCGGCTGCCGCATGACCTCAAGCACATTCTTCTGGAATTCAGCTAATTCGTCTAGGAAAAGAACACCGTGGTGGGCAAGACTCACTTCCCCCGGCTTAGGGATAGTACCTCCGCCGATAAGTCCAGCATCACTGATAGTATGATGCGGTGCCCGATACGGCCGTATTGCCACCAGTCCAGTATCGCTGGAGAGGACACCGGCCACAGAGTGAATTTTCGTGGTCTCCAACGCCTCCTCTAAGGTCAGGTGAGGTAGAATTGTGGGAAGCCGCTTTGCCAGCATGGTTTTGCCCGATCCCGGCGGTCCGATGAGAATGGCATTGTGCCCGCCCGCCGCTGCTACTTCCAATGCACGTTTCACATGTTCCTGTCCGCGGACTTCTTCAAAATCTACCGGATAGTTTAGGTTTTCTTTAAAAAGAGTGGCGAGATCAACTTTGGTTGGTGCGGTTTCAGCTACACCGTTTAACATAGAGACAACATCCCTTAGTGTTTCAAATCCGGCCACTTTCACACCTTCAGCCACTGCCGCTTCCTTTGCATTCTGTTCAGGAAGAACGATTCCTTTCACACCTTGATTGGAAGCAGAGATAGCAATTGGTAATGCTCCCCGTATGGGACGGAGAGATCCATCCAATGCCAACTCACCTAATAGCCACAATTTGTCCAGGTAATCTGGTTTTACTTGTCCAAGAGCGGCAAGAATGCCGATTGCCATGGGAAGATCAAAGGCACTCCCTTCTTTCCTGATATCTGCCGGCGCAAGATTGATAACGGTTTTCTTATTGGGATAGTTGAAACCGGAATTCCTGATGGCAGCTATTACTCGCTCCTTGCTCTCTTTTACAGCACCTTCCGGCAGACCTACTGTAATGAACTGTGGTTTTGGCGTAGGCGTGAGATTGGCTTCAATCTCGACCGGATAGGCATCAATGCCCAGAATGGCGCTGCTAAAAACTCTGGCATGCATCGGTTAGAAGTATGAACAGGTGATAATTCCATTTACAGCAAGGTATGGAATCAGAATATAAAGAAAACTGTCACGAATTAAATAAAATATCAAAAAAAGAAAAACTATGCTCCACCCTTTCCGTCGAATAAGCAGTTTAACACCGCCTTCACGAAAGATGGATCGCCATTCAATAATGATTTTGGGAACAAAAAATTTCACTCCTGTTAATCATCCTGAATCTTTTTCAATCCACCGCTCTCTTCAATTTCTCCCAGAAGGCTCTCGATTTTCTCCGTCATCGTCGTCCCCTTCTGCTGTGAAAAAACAAATGCATAGTCTAAAGCTTCATGAAACGGTCGGCTTGCAAAAACTTTCTCACTGTAATATTCATCAATCCAATGTACGAATTTTGAAATATCAGTCTGTTCCAACTCAACAAGAATCTTATAAGCTGTTTCAGCCTGATTTTCAAAAAACCACTTTGTCATTCGTCCATGGCCGGTTTCTGCAATCATTTCGTCATGAGTTTCGTGCACTTGAGTAAGGTAAGCCATCAAGAAAACTGCTTTCTCTCCCTTATCCAATGTCTTCCAATAAAGAACCAGTGGTGAAGGGTCATTTTGTGCCAGTCCAATTCCTGAGATCATCAGGAGTGAGATGATGAATTTCTTCATAAGTCTACACCTTTTTGTTGTTTTCCTTCTTATCTGTTTTGATTATTTCTAAAAGACGTGAAGCTGCTTCATTTTCTTTAACTTTTTCTAATTTCTTTCCATCTTTGTAAAGTAACCCGCCTCCCTTACCAAATGCAATACCTATATCAGCATGAGTCGCTTCTCCGGGACCATTTACAGCACACCCCATTAATGCGAGTGTCATGGGCTCTTTCACATCCTTCAGTTTTTCTTCCATTTCTCCTGTAATTTTAAACAGATCTACTTCCA
>Ga0208274_1001496_pt1 | contig 10691 bp, 9 predicted proteins | sample ETNtaG_22_FD_185755 | JGI IMG/M metagenome (GOLD analysis project Ga0208274, IMG submission 185755) | Marine microbial and viral communities from oxygen minimum zone, Eastern Pacific Ocean - ETNP201306SV43 (SPAdes) (version 2) | ecosystem: Environmental > Aquatic > Marine > Oceanic ... | reverse complement strand
TAGGCCCATCAGGAGTTGGAAAAACTCTTCTCTCAAAAGCCCTGGCAAAGTTTTTGTTCGGAGAAGAAGATTCATTGATTCAAATAGATATGTCTGAATACATGGAAAAACATAATGTATCAAGGCTGATAGGCGCTCCTCCAGGTTACGTCGGTTTTGAGGAAGGGGGACAGTTAACGGAGAAAATACGAAGACGTCCCTACGCCGTAGTTCTTCTGGATGAAATCGAAAAAGCACATTCAGACGTATTTAATATGTTGTTACAGGTTCTGGAGGAAGGGAAATTAACAGACAGTTTTGGACGTCATATTGATTTTCGTAACGTAATTATTATAATGACTTCAAACATTGGTGGAGACATAATTAAAAACACAGCCTCGTTAGGGTTCAAGAAAACATCTGGAGTGCAGTCTTATGAATCTATTCGCGATCAACTATTAGAGGCGGTTGAAAAGCATTTTCGCCCGGAGTTCGTCAACCGGATTAGCGATATTGCCGTATTTAGAGATCTTACAAAGGAAGACCTGAGAAAGATTGTAGAGATCGAATTAGAAAGCATACGTGAGAGGCTTAACAATTATAAAATAACGCTTTCAATAACCAAGGAAGCAACTGATTTCCTTATTGACAAAAGCTATAAACCAAATTATGGTGCAAGACCGCTTCACAGAACCATAGAGAATTTAATAGAAGATCCACTTTCTGAAGAAATACTCAGAGGAAAGTTCAAAGAAAACGATTCCATTAAGGTAAAACTAAAGGAAGAAAAACTGGTTTTTGAAGAGGCAACAGTAAAGGAAGAATTAGTCACAGGCGATTTGAAGAGTGAATAATTGGATAGTAATATAGCAAATTGAGTACATATTTAAAAAGGGGCTTTCGAGCCCCTTTTTTTATTGCTTGCAAGAACACAACTATCTTGTGATAATTGTAAAAAACTCTAAGGGAAAATGAAGCTATATTATGACAAAAGCTAGTACTGTTTATGTCTGCTCGGAATGTGGATGGAAAACCAGTAGATGGGTAGGTAGATGTTCCGGTTGTGAAGAGTGGGATTCAATGACAGAAGAAAAATACGAATCGAGATATACTCACACCCTACCGGAATATGATATAGAAAATCCTACCTGTATATCGGACGTAAAAACGGTAAGCAAACTTCGGACAAATACCAACATTGAAGAGTTTGATAGAATCCTTGGCGGTGGCATTGTGACAGGTTCTGCAGTTTTGGTTGGGGGCACACCTGGAATAGGAAAATCAACTCTCCTGCTACAAATATGTCAAAAATTTAGTGAGCAGGGTTGCGTATCCTTGTACGTAACAGGGGAAGAATCAACCGCACAAATAAAGTTGCGAGCAGACAGACTCAACGTATCATCTAAGAACATTTTTTTGGTTGCAGAAAACAATTTAGATGTTATTCTTGAACACATCAGAAAAATCAGCCCTAAACTTGTCATAATTGACTCAGTACAAGCTATGTTCAAGCCGATTCTCGAATCCTCTCCGGGAACAGTTTCACAAGTAAGGCAATGTGCTAATGAACTAATTCAAGCATCAAAAAAGACTGAGTCCTCCGTTTTTTTAGTGGGACATGTTACAAAGCAAGGAGTAATTGCCGGTCCCAAAGTGTTAGAACATCTGGTCGATACAGTACTGTACTTTGAAGGTGAAAAATTCATGTCATTCAGGATATTAAGGGCAGTAAAAAATCGCTTTGGGCCTACAAATGAGATAGGAATCTTCGAGATGCGTAACAGCGGACTAAGGGAGGTTAGTGATCCTTCAGAAATATTCCTCTCCAGAACACAAAACCTGATCTCAGGGTCTTCGATTATCTCTTGTATTGAGGGTACAAGAGCCCTGCTTGTAGAGGTGCAGGCGCTTGTAACCAGGTCAAGTTTCGGTACGCCAGAACGTAAAGTAAGTGGTGCAGACTATAATAGAGTTGCTATGATAATAGCCGTGCTGGAAAAAAGAACTGGCCTTCTCTTAGGAGGACATGACATCTTTGTGAATGTTGTTGGTGGTGTAAAAATCGATGAACCGGCAGCAGACCTTGGAATTGCAATTGCAATTGCATCCAGTTTCAAGGATGTGGCAATATCAGGAGATACAATCATTATTGGCGAATTAGGCTTGGGCGGTGAAATTAGAGGAGCAAGCCAATTTGAAAGCAGATTGAAAGAAGCTGAAAGATTAGGATTTAAAAATGCCATTGTTCCAAAGGACAATTCAAGTGACACGTCAGGAATAAAATCTCTAAAAATTACCGAGGTGTCTTCTCTTGCCGAAGCAATTGATAAAATCTGTTAAAGAAGAATATTTTTTTATGAAATATTATACTGCTCTAAAATTTGTATCTTTACTTTTGTTGATAACACTAACATTTGGCTGTTCTCTCTCGCTGCCTAAAATTAATAAGAAAATTCAAAAAAAAAGTAGCATAGTCGGAGCAACAATCAATAATCAGAATGCTTCCGTCGAAATACGAGAAGAACTTGATGAGCAGGGAAACGTAATAAAGAAAAACCATAACCATCCATACTACTTTACAGGATCAGGGCTTGCCAATATCCTTTCGTCCATTTATTACAAGCAGAAATCATTAATCAAGAGTAGCTCAGGTAAAAAGAAATTATTCAGGAAGGAAGAGTTGCAGACTATTATACCTCCTATTATAAGTGCATTCTCAATGGCTACTGATTCTCAAGATATTTTAGTTTTTTCTACTTCTGATAAGGTACTTTTGGCTGATAGTCAAAGTTATTTCAGTATGTTTATTTCAGATAGCGACCTCAACATTGTTTTTAGTACAATCCAAAGTAAAAAAAATATTAATGATGGAAGGGCATTTAGAAAAAGCAATAAGGCTAAATTTGAAGATCCGTTTGATGTAAAGAGAAGCTCTCGCTGGAGCCTTGTTCCCATGGGAGGACAACGGTTTGCACCGGGACGCCAAAACTGGCTTATTATTGACTTGAGTAGTAATCTATTTGGAGTTGCCAGCACTGATAATGCTAACATAAGTGACAATACTAATGATATTTCAATTCCGTCAGATCGCAGTAGGGCTATTGAAAGAAAAATAAGGACCGACAAAAACTTTATTGAAGAAAAGAAAAATTATCAAGATGTACGGGAAAAACTAAAAGAATTAAAAGTTCTCAGCGATGAAGGTTTAATTTCAGAGCAAGATTATGAATTGAAAAAGAAAGAACTTTTAAACAAATTTTAAATATTTATGGACAAAAGTAATTATAATGTGGCATAAGAAAATAAGAGCTTTCTTGTTATTAATTATTTTGTATGGAACTTTTGGTTGTCAAGGCCTGGATGTATTAAATTTAAATAATACGGGACAGGCACAGTCACAAGACCTGAATAGTAATATATTTAATGAAGGCAAGACGTATATAAGACTAGAAAAATTAAAGAGTACAAAAGGGGCATCAAGGGCAATTCTTGATCATCCAAAATATTTAAGTAAAGATATTTTATCCGGTGTACTTTCTTCTATCTATTATAAAGAAAAAGGCGTAACAGGATGGGGAAAAGAGCAGAATATCTTCGGAGAAAGTGAATTATTAAATTTGACACCACACATGCTAGACGCTTTTACTAAGGCATCTCCATCGCAATATATATTGGTAAATTCGAGTTATACACTGGGAAAAGGCCTTTTTAAATCAGACGTATATACCATATTCGGATTATTTATTTCTAACAACAAATTAAATGCTGTTTTTTCGAGGATTCAATATGAAGATATAGTAGACAAAGGGGCAGATAACGTATTAGGAGAGACTGAACAGCAAGCATTTGTTGATCCATTTAGTATCACCAAAAATCCATTCTGGAAAATAAGTCTTCGTTCCGGTCAGCAATTTAAGACAGGACACAATAATTGGTTAGTAATAGATTTAGAAGAAGGTACGATTATTAGTAAAGAAGACTACGAAAAGAAGGAAATACCAAACGAAAAGCAGGCAGGGCCCGACACACCCCTTACCACACAAGCACCCTCTGGTCGCCAGACTGTCATAGTACAGCAAATGAGTATTAAAGATCAGCTTCTGGAACTCAAAGAGTTGGAAACTACCGGTCTTATTACCAATGAAGATTACGAGCTTAGAAAGGCATTGATTTTAGGCAGCAAAATAAGCAAGAGTATAAAAGACAAATTTAATGATCTTCGCAAACTAAAAGAGGATGGACTCATCAGTGATATAGATTACGATCATAAGAAAAGAGACCTTCTGGAAGAAGGTGATCAAAGTGAAAAGGAAAAAAACATTAAAGAGATTCTGGCGGTGTATTTAGGATTGAGAGATGAAGGCTTTATAACTGACGAAGACTATGACTACAAAAAGAAGAAATTATTGAAAGAATTTTAGTGCCAAAAACTCTCTCCTGCCATTGCTTTAATTTCAACGTTTTACCAACAGTAATTCTGCCAACTTTAAATCCTCACGTGTTGTAATTTTAATATTATCATAGCTCCCTGAAACTATTTCTACAGTGTGTCCCGCCTTCTCAACTACCTCCGCATCATCTGTAAGTTCTGCATTTGTATTCTTAATCTTTTCATACGCATTAAATATTAAATCTCTATTAAAGCCTTGAGGTGTTTGAGCCATCCACAAGTCATGCCTGGGTACTGTTTTAATTATTTCGAGAGTTGGGTTAACTTTTTTAACAGTTAATTTCATTGGACTTGCAAGGATAGCTGCCCCTTTTTGATCTGCCCTTCGAATCACTTCCTCAATTTCCCTGCTCTTTACTAATGGCCTCACGGCATCATGTATCAGAACTATTCTGGTGTCAGAGTCCAACTGAGAAAGGCCTTGATAGACACTATCCTGCCTGCGTTCTCCCCCGGCAATTATCTTAGTTACTTTGTAAGCCTTAAGCTCATTTGACCATTTTTCAATAACAGTTGACAGGTCTTCCTTATTTACTACAAAAATAATCTCTTTTACTCTTTTCAGTTTATAAAATTTTTCCAGTGTATAAAAAAAGACAGGTTTGTCGCCTATCATTATAAATGGCTTTCTTACATTAGCCTCCATACGAAGGCTAAGACCTGCAGCGGGCATTATTACAGAAACATCTGCTTTCATCATACCCTTTCATAAGGATAAAAAAGTTTTAAATACTCGTCCTGAGCAAATCTATCAGTCATTCCTGCGATATAATCACAAACACCCTGATAAAGTCCTGCCTCCTCTATCCATTTTTGATATTCAGGTGGAAGCTGCATAGGGTTTTCTACAAATGTTTTAAACAACTCTTCGACAAATCGCTTTGCCTTGTCAGCCATTCGTACAACTCTGTAATGACTATATGCGTTTTCCTGCAGGAATTCCTGCAATTCAAGTTTTCTTTTAGATATTTCAGGTGAAAAGGATACTAATCTTTCTTTACTTTTTTGTACGTCATCAGTTGTTTTTATTTTCATCTTATTGATCATTAATTGTGTGTGTTCAATAAGATCAGTAACTTCCATATCAATTAAATATTTTATAGTATGTGTATTTTCCATATCTTTACTAAGATTATTATATTGTTCCTTAACCTTCTCTTTTGCATATCTCCATAATTCAACTTCTTCCAGACCGCTTTCTGTAATCAGCCGTGCCTTTAAACTATCATCTATATCATGATTGTCATAAGCAATCGAATCAGCAATGTCTACAATCTTCGCTTCAAGAAGCGGTTGTCTGCTTAAATCAAACTGCTTAACATTTGGATCTTCAGAAAGGATATTGTGCTTTGCTATTGATTCTCTAACCTCCCATGAAAGATTTAAACCGGCAAACTGTGAATATCGCTTTTCCAGTACGTCAACAACTCGCAACCCCTGAACGTTATGTTCAAAGCCGCCATGGTCCTTCATCAAGATTCTGAGCGCATCTTCTCCTGAATGGCCAAACGGCGTATGCCCCAGGTCGTGTGCCAGGGCGATCGCCTCAGAAAGGTCTTCATTTAAACATAATGTCCTTGATATACATCTGGCAATTTGAGCAACCTCTATTGTATGTGTAAGCCGTGTACGATAGTGATCTCCCTCATGATTTACAAAGACCTGTGTCTTATATTCCAATCTCCGAAAAGCTGTAGAGTGAATAATTCTGTCTTTGTCTCTCTGGTAAACACTTCGGTACGGATGTTCCTCCTCCGGGTATGCTCTGCCACGAGTATTCATGCTTCTCATCGCATAAGAAGCCAAGTTGTTATCTTCCCTTTTCTCCAGCTCTTCTCTTGTTAACATTTTATATAAGCCTTTAATAATCAAAAAAAATCTTTCAACTCAACATACAGATCATCGAGTGATTGAGGTATTACCTTTGTATCAGAAACAACGGGCATAAAGTTTGTATCACCTTTCCATCTTGGCACAATATGCAGATGTATATGGCCTTCAACACCGGCTCCGGCAAACTTTCCCATATTAATCCCCAGGTTGAAACCATCCGGGTTCATTTTTTTACTCAGCATATCCTTCATGTCTCTTGTCAATGTCATAAATTCAAGCATCTCCGAGCTGCTCAATTTTGACAGATCATCTTTGTGCAGATTTGGGGCCACCATTAAATGGCCGTTATTATATGGATATTTATTTAGAATACAGAAACACTCCTTGCCTCTGTACAAAACCAGATTCTTGCGATCCTGATTGTCTTTTATAGCCTCACAGAAAAAACAATTCTCATCTTTCTCACTCAAGATAAATTCCTTGCGCCAGGGCGCCCATATATTTTTCATAAAAGATAGTAAATTAAATTTTGGATTTTTTACTGTAAAAGGTATGTCGGGTTTACGGGTACTCCGTGCAGAAATATTTTAAAATGAAGCATGTTCCGTTTTGCTCTACCGGTACTGCCGGCCTTTACAATTGTCTGCCCCTGCGCAACTCTGTCTCCTTTATTTACCAGAATCCTGGAGTTGTAAGCATACCATGTATAAGAACCGTCATTATGTTGAAGAACAACAACCTTACCCCAACCATCCGGCCTGTCAGAGGTTAGTACAACCACCCCGCTCTTTGACGCCTTCACTGCCTGCCCGTTAAAAGCCTGAATATCGATTCCCTTATTTTTATAACCATCTACCCATTTATCAAAACCATACAATATCTTACCGCGCAAAGGCCATGTAAATGACTCGTTTGATTGCCGCCCTGATGATAACGATGCCCGAGAAGTCACTTCTCTAGTACCTGTAATACCTTTTGCCGGTATCATTAGCTGCTGTCCCGGTTTTATATTCGCAACATCTCTGATATTGTTAATTCTTATAATATCGTCGGGGGAGACGCCGTGATTGAAAGCTATTCGCCATATAGTATCACCCTGTTTAATCGTATATTTTGAAGATCTTGTAGTCTTTGCAGGTCTTGAAGTGGTTGTATTAGGTTTTAAGGAGTCTAATTCCTTTTTTAATCTTGGAGGAGGGTTACTTGTTCTGTGAGTTGTAGCACATCCTGTAAGCATATTCATGATTAAGAGAATAATTATAATACAGCCAAACCCCTTTGATGCAGAAAACCTCATTAATTTATTCCTGAAATTGTTTTTTGTATGGAGCGGGCGATGGGATTCGAACCCACGACACCCAGCTTGGGAAGCTGGTATTCTACCACTGAATTACGCCCGCTTTTATGGCTCACTTTCCAAACCCTTAGTTTGCTTGACAGGATTATATCTATCTAAACTTTATCATGCAAGCATTATTGCCTCTGCACAGTAAGGTACAAATTAAAAAGGAATTACTACGGTTGGGGCAAGTCAGGACTTAGTGCACATTTTGCACCCTGGTATGAATTGCGATGTTTTAGTTCGTTGGTAATTGCAGCAAACACCTCACCCTTGGTTGCATTCCAGACGGGTGAAATCAGGAAATCTCCATGCGTATCGCCTACTAATCTCTGTATAACTATATCCGGAGAAATCCTTTCTAAAAAGTCACAGGCAAGTGAGACATACTCTTCCATCTTCATCGTCTTTATCTTGCCCTTAAAGTAATCATCTGCCATTGCGGTATTTTTTGCAATGTAAAGGTGGTGGAGTTTTATTCCGTCAACACCAAGAGAAGAAACGGTTCGGGCAGTCTCCATTATATCGTTCCAATCCTCTCCGGGAAGACCAAGGATTACGTGTGCGCAAATCTTTATACCTCCCTTGTCCTTTGTACGCAATACTGCATCTTCGAATGACTTGTAATCATGTCCGCGATTTACTAACTGCAGTGTACGGTCGTGAATTGACTGTAAGCCGTATTCAACCCACACATGGTATTTTTTGGTATAGCTGTGAATAAGATCCAATATTTCATCGGTAATACAGTCTGGTCTTGTACCGATAGAGAGGCCGATTACATCCTCGTTTAACAAAGCTTCATCATATCGTGCCTTAAGTGTATCAACATCTGCATACGTGTTCGTAAATGCCTGAAAGTAAGCGATGAACTTTTCGGCACCGTATCTTTTTTTCAAAAACTTCATCCCTTTTTCAACCTGTTCTTTTATAGGTACAATTGTTTCCCGGACATTTGGACTGAAACTTTCATTAGCACAGTAAGTACATCCACCGACTCCTACCAATCCATCTCTGTTAGGGCATGTGAAACCGGCATGAATCGAAATTTTGTGAACCTTAACCGGGAAATTTTCCCTCAAAAAGTAACTAAAGGGATAATACCCATGCGTCTTTAACCATGTTTTTTGAGTTACGATTGTAGTCATTCTATATAATCTATAAGGTAAAAATCTGATGTCAAAGGAAAAAAGGATACTAACTCAATTCAGGAATCCCTCCCTGCTGGTTCAATCTGCAAGATTGGACTAGGAGTATGTTGTTTGAAATATGCCTTGAAAGGAATGCGGAATTAATAATCAGGTGATTGGCAGGTCTTTATGGAACAAACTTCTATAAATAAACGTAATACAGGTTTAAAACAATTGATATGATTTGCAGTTCTTGTTGAAGTTAGGTTCGTTTTTTCGGAATCGCTGATAATTTGCAGGTTTTAGGAGCTAAACAACATTGGCATCTGGATTCTGAGCCTTTTTTATATTTTTAATTCTTCTACTCGCCTCACGACGACGTTTATCAGAAGGCTTTTCAAAATAAGCATAACGTTTTGATTGATTTATTATGCCTTCTTTGTCACACATCTTTTTAAATCTTCTAATAGCCTCACGTAAGCTTTCATTCTCAGAAATCTGAACTTTTGCCATAGAAAAACCAACTCCATTCCTGTTTAAAGTTAAAAATACCGTTTAAACGGTTTATAGTATATATAAACTCACAGACCGTCAAGGAAAAAGTTAACATTATGATAAATATGGACTTGTGAAAACCTGGAAATAACTATATGTTGTAATAACTTCATACAATAGCCCTATATATATCACACTCAAACCATTTTCTATGTCCTCTTAAACTGTTTCTCAAGTTCAGACATCTTAAATTCAAGTGTTGTAGGGCGGCCATGGGGACAAAAATCAGTAACAATTTCCTCTTTCCTTCGGTCCAGTAGCGACTGGATTTCTTGTGGAGACAACCGCTGGCCTGCCTTTACAGCACCTTTGCAAGCCATTATTTTGCCGATTTTCCTTAAGATACCATCGGTTTCACCTTTAATTTCATCACTCTCAACCTCTTCCAAGACAGTTTGAATAAGCCCATGAAAATCTAAATTCTTCAAGATTTGCGGATGTGTGCGAATAGCTACCGTACTTTTACCAAATTCTTCTACCTCCAGACCCAGGGTACAAAATTCGTTTTTGAGGTTCATAATAGTAACAAAATCACTAGGCGTTAATTCTATTAACTCCGGGATCAACAGTTTTTGTATTGCAAGTTTTGACGACTTAATATGCTTCCATATCTCGTGGAAAAGAATAATTTCGTGCAGGGCGTGCTGGTCAATTATGTTTAAACCGTCGGCTGTCTCTTCAACAATATACGAGTTGTGTACCTGAATATAAGAAGCAAGCCTGCTTTCCCGTTTGAATAAACCTTCATCTTCTGAAGATTGTAAATGTTTCTGTTTATGTTCGTCTTTGCGGCAAGGGGTTTCTTTGTCCAGAGATCTCGAAAAGAAATCTGACATGGATTTCATCACAGATTCTTTTTTCTCATTCAATGATACGCCCTCACCCTGCCCGTGTGGAACCCCGGCGCTGCTCTCAGGTACACTTCTTCCGGTAGCAGTTCCGGATGAGGTTTCTATTCCGGCTTGTTTATGCCTGCCCGCAATCTTCAGCGGAGAATGAAACTCCGTCTGCATTAGGGCTGAATGTATTGCAGCATATAACTGGTCGTGAATAAGCCCGGCATTCTTAAATCTGACTTCAATCTTCGTCGGATGCACATTAACATCCACATCCCTGCTGTCAATCTGAAGATTCAAAAAAACAATTGGAGACCTTTTTGTCATCAACAGGTTTTGATAGGCAGAATTTATCGCATGAAAGATTATATTGTCTCTGATATACCTTCCGTTAAGAAAGATAAACTGCATCTTTGTATTTGGACGATTATGTGTAGGCGGTAGAATATAACCATATATAGAAATGTCAGGTTCTTTCAGATTTATGGCAATAAGATTTTTACCTATTTCGTTTCCATAAATAGTGGTTATTCTTTCCTTCAAGTCTTTGGCCGTTGGGAAAGTTAAGG
>Ga0208274_1001484_pt1 | contig 10729 bp, 8 predicted proteins | sample ETNtaG_22_FD_185755 | JGI IMG/M metagenome (GOLD analysis project Ga0208274, IMG submission 185755) | Marine microbial and viral communities from oxygen minimum zone, Eastern Pacific Ocean - ETNP201306SV43 (SPAdes) (version 2) | ecosystem: Environmental > Aquatic > Marine > Oceanic ... | reverse complement strand
TATTAAGATTGGATGAATGTGCAAAACCAGCTACTATTAACAGGGAACTGGCAATGCTTTCAAAGGCTTTTACTTTAGCTCTTGAGGATTGGGAATGGATTAATGGCAATGATAAGCCCTTTTCCAAGATTTCATATGAGAGAGAGAACAATGAGCGTGCCAGGTGGTTGACAGAAGATGAGGAAAAGAGACTTCTGGAAAGTAGTCCTGAATGGTTGTGTGAGATAATAGTCTTTGCTTTGAATACAGGTTTAAGACAAGGTGAGTTGCTTTCTCTTGAATGGAACAGGGTAAATCTATTTCATAAAACTATTCTTATTGAGAAGACAAAGAATAGTAAGCCCAAGACTGTGCCATTGAATCAGATTGCAATGGATGTGATTCTGCGGAAGTCAGAGGAAAAGGTGAGAAGAATTAAAAACGACTTTGTATTTGTTAGTAGCCATGGGACAAAGATTGATAGACACAATCTGAGAAGAGCTTTTAATAGTGCTGTAAGAAAAGCGGAGATTGTAGATTTCAAGTTCCACGATTTAAGGCATAGCTTTTGTACCAAGCTGGCACAAAGAGGAGTGGACATATACAAGATCGCAAAACTGGCTGGCCATGAAGACATTCGGATGACTCAAAGATACTCACATCATTGTCCTGAAAGCTTGAGAGATGGAGTCGAAGCGTTAGAAGTTGACTTCAATTTGACTTCAGTGAAGGAAAAAGGACAGTTTTAAATGTTACAAAAACTGTCCTAACCCTTTTATAGGTAATGGTCGGGGCGACTGGATTCGAACCAGCGACCTCTTGAACCCCATTCAAGTGCGCTAAGCCAAGCTGCGCTACGCCCCGAAAACGAAGATTTATATATACATATGAGTTTGAAAGAAAGTTATATCAAGATGTACAAATTCTGATATATGCTGGCACATTATATCAAACTACTCCCAATCTTCAAGAATATTCGTACAGTCCTTTTACTCTCAACTATCCTTTATGTAAAAACTTAGAAATTTTCGGATGAAAATTAAGCGTTATTACGCTAAAGCTTACTCATTTTGCAATAAATTTGGTGAAATAACTATTGAGGAAATCAGGAAACTCAGGGAAAAAACTTAGAAAACAAAATTTAATAGTTTTTACCCTTTGCGTACTTTGCGGGTTGCCTCTACTCCGGATTGTATGCCCAGGTTGGGACTCCAAATATGCCTTTTGAATTTATTACTTTTTCAAACACCCCATCACCATCAGTATCAATTATTATATAATCTACCGGCTTTTTTGTATCACTGTCAATTCCATACGAATATATTTTGTTCTTAACTGATAAGACCTGAATTCGTCCTCCATCTTTTGTTATATACATTCTCAGTCTTGTTTCTCTATCAGGCTTTTGCCTGTTAACATTTATCTTTCTATTAAGAACCCTCTTCATATTACTTATATCGGGGGCTTTGCATATGTCTAATTCCTTTGTCAGTTTATCAATCCATTTCTTTACACCGGGGTGGTCGGGTTTTTGCTCAGAGCTTTTTAGAATATATTTTAACGCATTGGGTGAGTCGTTATTCTTGTAATATGTAATTCCTAAATAGTATTGAGCTGCAGGTTCGTCTGGCTCTATTTCCAGGGCACGAACATATGTGGGAATAGCCTCTTTAAATCTTCCTGTATTCTTATAGGCCAGTCCTAAACTGCTATAAAAGGTAAAGCTTTTATTATCCTCATCGTCTTTATAAGGTTTGAGCAGGGATATAACTAAATCCGGATTCTCATCCGGATTTAACTCTACTGAAAGAAGCGCCAGTGCCTCATAATCAAAATAACTGATTGCTGCTTCTTCCGGTTTGACGTCGTCTGCCCGGGAATCTGTCTGGATTTGGCCGGAATCCGTCACGGCCTGTTCGTCCTCTGTCTGGGAATCCGCCTGAGCCTTCTCGGACTCTATCCGGGCCTTCCAGGAATCTGTCCGGGTCTGCCAGGCGGAACGTATCTTCAAATTCTCTTTGGCCTGGGCAGATGGGTGAGCAAATAAAAGTATTAATAATGTTAAAAGAAGAAATTTTCTCATTATTTTGCCGGTGTTGCGTGATATGTTACTATAATAATTAAACAAAACCGGATTGTCTTTCTTCTCAGATCGCCGTTATTGAAGATTCTGGCCTTTACCGATTCATGCATCAGGCTCTCTTTGAGTTTGGTTGCAATGGTGGATTTCCCCCTTGCCGGGAGGCCCACCATAGCAATATACAATCGCTGGTTTTCCATAGCCTTTAATTTTCAAAAAGATTTTGATAGGATTACAAGATAAGCAAGCAGTTTGTTAAAATGTGTTAAAAGTGATTTTTGTTTCCTATTTGCTATTAGACATTATAATTTAATGTATAAAAAATTCAATGTTTATGTGAAAGTGCCTCCGAAACTTTAGGCACTTTATACAAAGTTGCCGAAGGCCTACTTATGAAATCATGAGCACGAAAGATATATGTCTTGCCTCATCTTCACCAAGAAGACAGCAGATCCTGAAAGATTTAGGCTTGAATTTTACAGTCAGCCCGCCTGTAGATTTTAATGAAAAACTAAGCGGGGCAGAACCGGAAGTACTTGTCTGTGATAATGCCCTTGGCAAGGCCATGGAGGTCGCAGGAAATCATAAAGATTCAGTCATAATAGGCTGTGATACCATAGTTATGTTTGATAATGAAATCTTTGGTAAGCCCTTAACTCCTGACAATGCATATATGATGTTGAAAAAACTCAGCGGTAACTGTCACAGTGTCTTCTCCGGGTTGGCCGTCATCGATACGCAAATATATAAGGAATTAGTGGGATATGAAAGAGCCGAAGTTAAATTTAAGGAGTTGTCGGAAAAAGAAATAAATGATTATGTTGAGTCAGGCGAACCATTGGATAAGGCGGGAGCGTATGGAATACAGGAATGCGGCGGAGCATTTGTTGAAAAGGTTAAGGGTAATGTTTCAACCGTGGTTGGCCTGCCGGAAGAACTATTAAAAAATTTCCTTACAGAACTCGGGTTGTGGTGAGCGGTTTTGTAAATAGTCATTAGTCAATGGTCATTCGTTGTTCTCTGCGAACTCTGCGTTAAATATGCCTTTCGTCTTTTGCCGCACTATGCATTATAGCTATTCTGTCAACTTTTTTGAGGCTACAAAACGCTCGATGGTCAGGCCCTGTACCAGTATTGAGAATATCACTATGATGTAGGTGACAGTTAATAAAGCTTCTCTTTCAGGTCCATTCGGAATGGACAGGGCCAGAGCCACTGATATACCGCCACGCAAACCGCCCCAGGTCAAAATTTTAACTGCATGAGGACTGAAATCCCTTATGCGCCGCATGAACGTTACGGGTATACCCACGCTGATGAAACGTGCAAGCAGTACAACCGGAATCATAATCAGGCCGGCAATTAAATAATTTCCCTTAATGGTAAGTACCAGTATCTCAAGGCCAATTAACAGGAAGAGGACTGCATTTAATATTTCGTCCATCAACTCCCAGAAGGAATCCAGGTGCTCCCTGGTGTTTTCACTCATGGCAAATAGACGTCCCCTGTTGCCTATGAAAATCCCGGCAACTACCATTGCAATAGGGCCTGAGACATGGATGACGCGAGCAAAGGCATAACCGCCCATGACCAGCGCTAAGGTGAGCAGCACTTCAACCTGATAATTGTCCACACTCTTCAGCATCTGGTAAGCCAGCCAACCAATGGCCAACCCGAAAAGCACACCACCTATAGCCTCTTCCACAAACAGGAGCATAATGTGTCCGGCAGTGACGTCATGGCCTCCCGTAACAATCCCCATAATAACCAGAAATACAACTACAGCTACGCCGTCATTAAACAGGCTTTCGCCCGTGATCTTGGTTTCCAGGCTTTTGGGAACTCCCGCTTTTTTTAAAATACCGATCACGGCTATCGGGTCAGTCGGCGCTATAAGACTTCCGAACAGTAAACAGTAAATAAACGGCAGCTTAAGCCCGATTAGCCAGAAAACTATCCATGCAATGCTTCCGACTATAAAGGTGCTCATCACCACACCAAATGTAGCCAGTATACTGATGATCCATTTGTGCTGGTCCAGATCCTCCAGGTTTACGTGCAATGCCCCTGAGAACAGGAGGAAGCTCAACATGCCATGCATCAGGGCTTTATTAAAATCGATACCCTCTAACACCACCGTTGCCTTGTTTTGAATGCCTTCAAAACCACAGTGACCGAGCACTACCAGGCTTATAGAGATAAGCATGGCGATCAGCATAATGCCAATAGTAGTCGGTAACTTGAGAAACCGAAAATTGATATAACTGAAAATTGCCGCCAGGGTTAAAAGAAAAGCGGCGAGATCAAGCATTTCCATAATTTACACCCTATTTAGATACAAGTTATAGTCATTAATCAGGCGGGGAGCTGAAATCGTAATTCGTCATTTGCCATTCTTTTTTACCGGATAACAGGATGAGTGGTAAAAATAATTCTGCGGATTATAAACAAATGACCCATTAAAAAAAAGAATAAAAAAATTATTGCTTTTTCTTCAGTAGTGAGGTGTATAGATATCTTAATTCTTCTGATTTCAGCAGAAATGATACGGTAAAGAATGCTGTGAGGGCTGTTGCCAGGGGTATAAGGAGCCTGATGAACTTTATCATAAGTTTTCCATCACCGGTTGGGATTATTTTCAGCGTTATCCAGCACGTAATGCACATGAAAAAGGTGGCAATCAATGTCTTGAGAATGGATGCAAAAATGTGTTTATATCCGGTGATATTGAGCTTCTTTTGGAGAATGGCAAACAGGATTATTATTTGAACTGTTGCACTTATGGCAGTTGCCAATGCAAGTCCTCCTTCTCGAAGAAACCAGATGAGGGTCAGATTGAGGATAAGGTTGAGTCCCACCATAGCGGCTCCTACCTTTACGGGCGTTAGTGTGTCCTGCATGGAATAAAAAGCCCTTACGGTTACGTGAGAGGCGGAGTAGGCCCATACGCCAAGGGAATAGAAGAGGATAACGGTAGTTGTTCTGTAAGTTGATTCTGCCGTAAATGCGTTTCTTTCGTAAAACAATTCTACGAGAGGCATTCGTAATAATATTAAGCCCACAGACGCCGGTATTCCGATAAATAATACAACCCTTATTGCCTGGTTGAATGTGTCGGTGAAGTTTGTCCAGTCCTTACGTGCGGCATGTGTGGAGAAGAACGGGAATACAGCGGTTGCCATTGCTATCCCGAATACGCCCAGTGGAAATTGAATCAATCTGTCGCCATAATACAAAACTGATGCAGCACCCGTTTCCAGAGGATATGGTATTGAGATTCCCGCAACTAGAAAGCTTTCAGAACCACCGGGAGGTTTGGCAAAAGCTAATGCAATAACACTATCCATTAATACGTTTATTTGAACGGCAGCCAAACCAAATATTATAGGAAGCATCAGGGCGAGGATACGTTTCAGTCCGGGATGTGCAAAGTATAATGAAGGTTTGAAGTTTATTCCCTCTCTTGCCAATACAGGTAATTGTATTGCCAGTTGAATCATACCTCCGATAAGGATGGCTATGGCAACACCAAATATCTTTTTATCCAGTGTGTTGCCGAATACTGGTGTAAGTAATAATACGCCCATAATCCAGCATATGTTCAGTGCGACAGGCGCCAGGGCAGGCATGAGGAAATGTTTGAGTGAATTCAGGACGGCCATTGCAAAAGCTACCATGCATATGAACAGTACGTACGGAAATGTTACCATGAGCAGGCTTAGTACTAAGTCCCATTTTTGGTTAAGGGAGAAAACCGTGGGTATTACAGAGAACGAAATCTCTGCCAGTACGACCAGGCCTCCAAGGATGATGAAGAGTAATGTTCCCGTTATGTTTATGAGTTCCCATGCGTCCTTTTTGCCTTTGGTTTCGAGATATTCTGTAAAAACGGGAATAAAGGCGGCGCTCAGTGCCCCTTCGCCGAAGAGACGACGGAAGAGATTTGGTATCTTGAAGGCAACGACAAAGGCATCCCAGGCCAAGCTGGTACCAAAAAAGCTTGCACATATAATATCCCTTGCCAGTCCCAAAATCCTGCTCAGCAGTGTACAGAGGCTTACGGTCTTTGCGGATTTTAAAAAACTCATTTTTTCATGCATAAGATAAGATTCCTCACACGAAGACACGAAGGGCACAGAGAAAAGAGATACAGCTTAGGAAGGCCCGCCAAACAAATCGGCGGACAGGCAGGAACGGTCGGAAGTTAAAAAATAAAAACCAAATGGTAGTTCTTTGGCCTTTCTCCTGAAATTCCTGTTTTCCTTAGCGGTAAGAGTTTTTTCTGTTATTACTTTCTCCTTAACTTTAGTCACTTTAAACTTTAGCTCACTTTAGGCACTTAGTTTTATCTAACTTCTCTTTAAACTGTCTTGTAGTTAGAGCTATATCGTCAGAACCTATGATTGCCGAGCATACTGCTACTCTTGAAGCTCCGGCCTTTAGAACTTCATCCAGATTTTCAAGGGTTATAGCGCCTATGGCAAGAAACGGGATGCTTATTTCTCTGGAAATTTCCTGAATAACTTCGAGCCCTATAGATGGTTCATAATCTTTTGTTGTGGTAGGATAGACGGGTCCGATGGCAATATAATCGGCACCATCTTTTTGCGCCTGCCTGGCCTGTATTATATTGTGTGTTGATACCCCGATGATCTTTTCACTGCCAATAATTTCTCTTGCTTCTGTTATACTCATGTCATGTTGACCTAAATGGACGCCATCTGCATTTACTTCCCTGGCAACTCTTACACGATCATTAATGATCAATAAGGTTCCGTTTTTAGTTGTTATATCACGTATCTCTCCGGCCAGTGATATGAATTCATTGTCAGATATTGTTTTCTCGCGTAATTGTATGGCATCTGCCCCGCCATCAATGACAAGTCTTGCCGTTTCATTAACTGATCTTGCTGCAATTTTGCCGCTTATTAAGACATAAAGTCTCATTCTATGAAGATAGTCTTTTTTTATCATATTTTTTTAATTTTTATGGCTTTCTGAATAAACTATTCTATGGGAATGACGTAAAATTCTTAACATAATAGCCTGAGTACTTCAAGTTTTATCTGAGGGTTAGAGAAGAAATAACCCTGATTTGATTTGACACGTTTTGTTGTCTTGTTATAATCCACTTGAAGAAATATAAAACCTCTCAAAAAGAATCCTGCCTTGGCAAAAGCAAGAGAATATTGCGGTTTATTTGGAATTTTTGATTGCGATGATGCAGTAGAGAAGGTCTTTTATGGGCTTTATTCTCTGCAACATCGTGGTGAAGAAGGTGCAGGAATAGCCTCTTCTGACGGCAAGAGTATAAAACATCACAAGGACCATGGATTGGTAAATGATGTTTTCTCTCCAGAGAGCTTGCACAGAATAAAGAATCCACACGCCATTGGCCACGTCCGTTATTCTACTTTTGGCTCAAGTGATAATATAGACAATGTTCAACCCATGGTGGTATTATATTCCAAGGGTGAAGTTGCAATTGCACATAATGGCCAACTGCTGGATGCCAGCAAGCTGAGAAATGATTACGAGCAGCATGGTTCAATCTTCCACACAACATCAGATACAGAAGTAATTGTACACTTGATGGCTAAACCAAGTCATGTCGAAAAGCCAAATCTTTCTCATGTATTGAATCATTTAAAAGGTGCATTTGCTCTCCTGTTCTTAACAAAAGATGAAATGGTAGGAGTACGGGATCGCAATGGATTTCGGCCGCTTTCAATAGGGAAGCTGAAAAATAGTTATGTCCTGTCTTCCGAAACCTGTGCCTTTGATCAGATTGGTGCAGAATTCGTAAGAGACGTTGAACCCGGTGAGGTGGTTTATATTAATAAGGATGGTCTGAAAAGTGAGATATATTGTTCGCCAAGGAGGATTCGTCCGGCGTATTGTATATTTGAGTTAATCTATTTTGCCCGTCCCGATAGTAATGTATTTGGTGAAAACGTTCATCTTTTCCGCAAACAGCTTGGGAGGCGGCTTTCAAAAGAATTTCCTGTAGACGCTGATATTGTAATCGCTGTCCCGGAGGGGGGGAATTCAGCCGCAATGGGTTTTTCGGAGGCTTCGGGTATACCATTAGAACGAGGGTTTATAAGAAATCACTATGTTGGCAGGACGTTTATACAGCCAGAGCAGGGAAGCAGGCACAAGAAGGTTGAGCTTAAACTTAATGCGATAGCGGAAGTTGTGAGAGGTAAACGGGTTGTTGTTGTAGATGATTCTGTCGTGCGTGGAACTACATCAAAGTCCAGGTTGAAGCTTTTGCGTAAGGCAGGTGCTAAAGAGGTACATCTGAGGATCAGTTGTCCTCCACATCGTTTCCCATGCCATTACGGGATTGATTTTCAGATTAAGGATGAACTTATTGCCGCCAACCATACACTTGAAGAAATAAAAGATTTTTTGAATGCAGACAGCCTGGGTTATCTGAGTGCAGAGGGGATGTTGAGTTGTACGGCTTCTCCGCGTAATCATTATTGTAACGCTTGCTTTACAGGCAATTATCCTGCCTCTATTGAAAATGTTGGTAAAAAGACGCTTATAAAAGAACCAAAAAATAGAAAGGCGGTTACGATATAGAAAATGGCAGGCTTTAGTTATAAAGATGCAGGGGTTAATATTGAAGCTAAGGGTAAGTTTACTACTGATATTTATCATCAGTTGCGCAGGACTTTTGGTCCGCGAGTTATAGAGAACCCTGGTGGTTTCGGGGGCCTTTTTTCACTGAATTATAACTCGAAACTGTTCGCAAAAAATTACAAACAACCAGTACTGGTAGCATCTACTGATGGTGTTGGGACGAAGCTGAAGATTGCCTTTATGATGGACAGGCATGACACCATAGGAATAGATTTAGTCGCGATGTGCGTTAATGATATTTTAGTGCTTGGAGCTGAACCTCTATTTTTTCTGGATTATATGGCCAGCAGCAGAATGATCCCTGAGAAAATGAAGGAAGTGCTTCACGGGATTGCAAATGGATGTTGTGAAGCAGGATGCGCCCTTCTGGGAGGGGAAACTCCCGAGATGCCGGGTTTTTATCACGAGGGCGAGTATGATTTAGCAGGTTTTGCAGTCGGTATTGTAGAAAAAAAAAAGGTAATCAATGGGGATGACATCAGCACAGGTGATATCGTTATAGGCTTGAGCTCAAGCGGGCTGCATAGTAACGGTTTTTCTTTAGTGCGTAAGGTATTATTTGACAAAGCCAGGCTGGACGTAAATAGTAAGATTAAGGCCATAAACGGAACTATTGGTGATGAACTTCTAAAGCCGACAAGGATATATGTTAAATCGATTAGGAATCTTTTGCGTCATTACAAGCGGAAAAAGGTGATTAAGGGGATGGCTCATATTACGGGAGGCGGTTTGATAGACAATATTCCCAGGATTTTACCTCAAGGGTGTTCAGTACGAATCACTAAGGGTGCCTGGCCTGTTCCTGAGATCTTTGGAGTAATACAGGAAAATGGGAAAATAGATGAGGACGAAATGTACCACGTCCTTAATATGGGGATAGGAATGGTGCTAATAGTTTCAAAGTATTTTGTATCTTCTATAATGAAAAAATTAAAACGAATGAAGGAAGATGCGTTTATTATAGGAAAGGTGGTAAAGGGTAATAAAAAGGTAGAGATGGTGTAGTTATATGTTACTAAGTGCTATGAATTGCCTTCTTCCTGAAGACTCCCTGGTTGCCGATAATAATATACACACAAAAACCAAGTGCAAGCATAATACTAGGGTACAGAATGAAGAAAACAAGGAGTGTGAAGAAGAGTACAGATGTGATTAATAAAGAAACCCGGTCGCGTTTGCTTCCTACGACATCTACAATCCTTATGTATGGGACTTTACTCAACATCAAGATGCCTAAAACAAAGATAACACTTGGAAGGCATGTTGCAACGGAATGATAACCGAGCGTGGTCTTGAGATAAGCGTCCAATAATATTAATGATGCGACTGTGCCGCCCGCAAGTGTAGATGGTAATCCTGTAAAATATTTACTTCGTTTTTTGCCGGAGTTGTTTACTGAGTCGAATTCGAATTTTGCCAATCTAATTGTGGCACACAATGTATAAAAGAAACATACGAACCAAACGGCAATAGGAGCATTATAAACACCCAGCCTGCCGATCAGGAATGCTGGAACAAGTCCAAAAGTTATCAAGTCAGCAAGCGTATCTAAATGAGCACCCCAGGCAACATTTGTTTTTGTTAATCGTGCGACCTGGCCATCCAATCCGTCAAACACCATAGCCGCTATAACGAGCCAGGCTGCATATGCCAGTTCATTGTTTATGATAAATACAATTGCACCAAAGCCACATGCGAGATTACCTATGCTGACGATAGTAGGCAGATAATTTTTTACTGTTGATATATAGCTTTTTACTGTCGCTATAGTTCGTTGATATAATGGTAAAATTTCCATGAGCGTTTCTGGTTTCTGTGTGTATCAAAAAAGATGCCAGTAAGATAATTTTGTAGAGAAAATATACATAAATTGTAGTAAGCCCTTGATTATACATTTGTTATGTATATTTGAAAAGTATTTTACATTTGACTTTTTCTTAAAAAACGTCCTTAAAGTGCAGTAAACTTACTGCACTATTTTAGGATAATACTGCATTACGGTTAGTATGTGTGCAAAAC
>Ga0208274_1001474_pt1 | contig 10775 bp, 10 predicted proteins | sample ETNtaG_22_FD_185755 | JGI IMG/M metagenome (GOLD analysis project Ga0208274, IMG submission 185755) | Marine microbial and viral communities from oxygen minimum zone, Eastern Pacific Ocean - ETNP201306SV43 (SPAdes) (version 2) | ecosystem: Environmental > Aquatic > Marine > Oceanic ... | reverse complement strand
TTCTTTCCAGTTGCACTCCGTTCACTCCATTTTCGGCTATTGAGTTTTAATGGGTCATACCAAGACATAGAAAATTATTGTTGAAAGATAAGGTTAGTGGTTTACTATGATTTCATATGTTGATCCTATTATATTAGGTACAAATCATCACCTCGGCTAGTTCTTCTTTCCTTCTGTGTCATGACTAGATTTTTTTCAATAACATCTGCCTTTGATAGAGATCGATTGACCATACCTAAAAGGTTCCCTATGATGAGGGTTACTTGATATATTCGTTTGTAAATCAAATCATTAATTGAAACCTAAGAGTGATTTTAATATTCACATTTCGGGGTTAATTTAAGATCCCGAATGCCTCGGCTTTTTGTTCAGCAAAGAGATAGTCTTCATCAAGCTGCAAGACTTTGTTGAGGAAATTACAGACCGTTTCATTGATTTTGTATTTGATCAACAGGATCGTTTAACCCCGAAATGTGTGTTAATAAAACTAATGTCAGGTTATTCGAGCCACAAAAAGGCATAGAGCAAAAATGGATTCACAAAAATACACTTTCCAGGAAAAATTCAAATATACCCTAGACAATTTGATGTCAAAAGGAGGGTTATATGTTTTTCTTGCTCTGCTCCTCATGTTTATGGTCGCATTTATCGTAATGGGAGCAGTACGAGTGATCATATTCTTTTTCTTTCATGATCCCAATATCGAAGATCCATTACAGCTGATTTGGCATGCTTTCTCCCAGATTACTGATTCAGGGGCTCTTGCAGAGTTAGATACAGATTCAAACCTTGCCGGAAAACTTGTAGGAATAGCTACCATATCATTAGGAATTGTTCTTTTCTCGAGCATGGTGGCTTTCATCACCCAAGAATTTGATAAGCGCCTTGCAATGCTTCGAAAAGGGAAAAGCAAGGTGATTGAGGAAGATCATATTCTTATTGTGGGTTTCAGCGAGCGCGTGATTGACATCATCCGAGAAATTGTACTAGCCAACGAATCCGATGAGGGTGTTATTGCTATTCTTGCTGATATGGACAAAGAAGAGATGGATGACTATCTCCGTGATCGAATTGTTGACCTACAGTCAACACGAGTAATCACTCGAAGCGGGTCAACAACAAGCTTAATCAATCTTCAGAACGCTGGGATCGATGTCGCACACTCAGTTGTCGTATTAAATACAGCAAAAGCTTCCGATAATAATGATGTGAAGGAGGCAGCAGATGCCAAAGTTCTAAAAACTATTATGGCTGTTGTTGCTGCAAAGGGTGAAGATTCTGTCCCACCTGTCGTTGCTGAAGTTCACATTGATCGATACAGGAATCTCGCTGAAACCATTGTTGAAGGTAAAATTACCACATTAAATGAAGCTGATCTTTTGGCTAGGATGCTGGTACAAACGTCCAGATGTGAAGGGCTCTCTATGGTCTACATGGATTTAGTAGGATTTGAGGGTAATGAATTTTATTTCTTCCGTCCAGATCAAGGATGGGGGACACAAAATTTTGGAGAACTTCAATATCGTTTTATGGAAACAGTGCCTTTGGGAGTTAGAAATTCTGAGGGTACAATCACGATGAATCCTCCTCTGGATTATGTCTTAAATGATGATGACGATATCATAGTCCTCGCTGAGGATGACTCAACAATTAATTATTCAGATAATCAAGTCATCGAACCAAAAACTCATACATACTCCACTGATCGTGCAGAAATCCCAGTAGAAAAACACATGATCGTAGGTTGGAACAATAAAGCTCCCATAGTTTTAAAGGAATATGCGAGTTACATGATCAAAGGTTCTGCAGTAAACCTCGTCGTAGAAAATTTGAATCCTGAAATAAAAAAAGAATTTGAAGATATCAGAAAGCAATTTTCTGATATCGAAATGAAATGCAAACAAATCGATTATCACTCCAAAGAACAATTAAAAAGGCTGAAACTTCAGGAATATACAACCGTTTCGATTCTTGCAGGTAGCGGAGAGGAAGCTGAAGAAATCGATTCAAAAACAATCATGCGTCTGCTTCAGATTCGTAATATCTTTCAGGAACATACACGTGCAACTGGAAATGAGATTCAGACCAAATTGATCACAGAAATCGTTGAATCCGAAAACACTGAACTGGTGCTGAAAGCTGGAGTCAAAGATTTTCTGATTTCGAATCAGTTCGTCTCTAAGATTTTTGCACAGGTTGCTGAAGATCCTGATGTGATGAGGGTTTATGATGACCTATTTTCTGAAGAAGGCAGTGAGGTTTATGTCAAACCAATCAGCCTCTACTTCGAAGAGTTCGAAAAGGAAGATATCAGTTTTGCAGACTGTGTACTTGCCGCACAAAAGCGTTCTGAAATCTGTTTCGGTATAAAAATCCGTGCTGAAGAATTTGACTCGTCAAAGTCTTTCGGGATTAATTTGATCCCCAACAAAAAGACTTCCTACAAGTTTCAACCTGGAGATGCTTTGATTACTCTGGCGGAAGATGAAAGCTGATTAGCTTTCATCAGGATGCTACCGTGTGATAAATTCCTGACTCTTCAGAAATCACTTGCTGTGGGTCTATCTCAATCATGATCGTACCAGGAACGGCTTCTATTCCTATTCGAAGAAGACGATTTTGGATCTTGTCCACCACTCCCCTCAGTCCTTTGAGCGGACCTTCCCGGACCACAACCTTCTCACCTACCATAAATTCTGGAGCATCAAAACAAGCTCCAACGTGATTTTCAAGAAGTCTGATGTTTTCAATCTCGTTTTGAGGGATCGTTCGTGGTCCTTGACTGTTTTTTAAGATTTCAACCACTCCCAGAGTCTTGAGCACTTCAAGATGCTTCGTTGCGTTGAGTTGGAGACGGACGAACAAGTAACCTTTGAAAATAGGCTTCGTCAAAATTTTATGTCTGTCCTTTCTCAGACTAACCGCTTGAAAAGTAGGCATCAGTGGTTCAAATCCTTTTTTGCTCAATCCGTGCCTGGCCAACTCCTCACCTTGTGACCTTGTGCGGACCGCATACCAATTTAATTCTGAGGAATATCGCATAATAAATACTTTGTTTTCAGTGTATTTTCCGTCAAAATAATAAGGTTTTCAAAACGAAGCAAGCTCAATGTTCAAAGATTGAACATAAAGCATTCAGGTATTTGCAGAATCTAATCCGGCGAAGAAAGAGCCTGCCTTATCAGTTAACATAACGATAAATCATCAAAATACACCTATGAAGAATTTGATCACGATTTTTTTCCTGGCCTTCCTTTTTTCTGCATGTACTGAAGAGTCCCGGAACCAGATGTTTAAACAGGCAGATAATCTGCTGGGCAAGGACCTTCGTGTTTCGTATGTGGCCGACAACGGTAAGATCGTTAAATCCTGGACGGTTAGAGATGGCAAGGTTACCAGCGAAAAGGATTCCGGCGGAAATGCCATTGGCTATTACTATTTTTGGAGCAACGAAACTGGATATGTCCAGATTCCGGTCATGCGCACCATCATCGAAGAAATCAAACAGTGAGTTGGGTTTGATGACAGATCTACCCGTCCCGGAAGATGTTTTGAAAGCTGCGCACAGAATCCGTGGATGTATCGAACAAACTTCAATCTTTACCTGCAAAAGCCTCAACGATCTCAGTGGAGCAGAACTTTTCTTCAAGTGTGAAAACCTGCAAAAAACAGGTTCTTTTAAATTCCGTGGTGCAAGCAATGCTCTACAGATACTTGCCGAACAAGGACTTCCAAGAGCTGTTGCCACCCATTCTTCGGGAAATCATGGTGCAGCCCTCGCCAAAGCTGCAGCCGATCGAGGGGTTGAAGCCCAGATTGTGATGCCCAATAATGCTCCAAAAGTAAAACAAGAAGCAGTTCAGGCTTATGATGGAATCATCACGCACTGCGAACCCACTCTGGATGCACGTGAATCGACCTTAAAGAAAATCCTCAAAAAACTGGAGGCTGAAGAAATCCCTCCCTATAACGATTCTCGGATTATTTCAGGACAAGGAACTGCGGCTCTCGAACTCTGTAATGAAATTCCAGACTTGGATTTTGTAGTGACTCCAGTTGGAGGAGGAGGGTTGTTGAGCGGAACCGCATTGGCCCTTCAAACAGAATGGCCTCAAATTCGGCTGGTAGGTGCTGAACCGCTGAATGCCGATGATGCAAAACGCTCACTTGATGCAGGCAGACTCATTCCTGCTACACGGACTGACACAATTGCCGACGGTTTAAGAACCTCCCTGGGAAGTTTGACTTTTCCTTTGATTCAAAAGTACGTGGAAACCATCTTAACCGTCTCTGAGGAACCGATCATCTCTGCAACCCGCTTGATCTGGCAAAGGATGAAAATGGTCGTAGAGCCCTCTGGAGCGGTACCGCTTGCAGTTGTACTAAACCATTCAGATATTTTTGAGGGAAAGCGAATCGGGGTAATTGCAAGTGGAGGGAATTACGATCCTGGAATTAGATAACGTTCTTAATCCAGGAAAACAACATATTGTTACATCATTAGAATCTTCCTTGAACCACAAGTGCTAGACCACCTTGCAACTTAATTGTTTCAGTTTGAGGCCTGTTGGTTCCCAAATAACCTAAGTCTTCAGAAGTGATCATATGTGCATCCTCTGATCCAAATAATGTCTGTTTTGTACTGAAGTATTCAAAACGAAACACAGCCGTTTCAAGTATCCACTCTAGCCCAAGCTTCATGATTTCAACAGGAACGGTATGGCTTGATTCCTGTGTAGTATTATAAGTTATGTCCGAATCTGGATCGGAGGAACCATCATAAACGTTACCATTTTGAAAAGTCTGCTTTACTGTGATTGTTCCGGTCATTAATCCCAAAGACCAGTTAAAGCCTTCTTCCCCTCCATCAGAAAAAAAGATATTACCCCCGTAGAGGAAATTGGTATTAAGTTTTTGTAAAATATCACCAATTTTCTTATTTTTATTTTCAAGAGTATAATTTCTTTGTCCAGTACTGGTGCCCAAATCAAATTCAACTCCAAAAAGAGCTGGGCTTTTACGGCCTCCAAAGAGGTATTCCATGACCAGAGAGGTACTGTATAATTGTCCAGAACTGTTTGTTGAGACTTTTGTTAAATCAGAATCACCTTTTTTTGTATCATACCCATAATAGACCGTATTGATCATCCTTCCTAATCCGATCCGCCAGTTACGCTGTTTCTTAGCAGCCAGTGCATGATGAGTCGAGGCCAATGCCAGCAAAGAAATCAGTAATGAGAATTTCAGGATAAAAGATGAATTCATTACGCTCCTAGCAAATAATATTTAAATGGTTTGGGATTTTTTTTCAATGCAGGGAGCAAGCCAGAATGAATGGTTGAATGAGGTGAAACAGAAGATTACATACGAAAAACTCCATATTTCGTTTGACCCGTAGTTCCACTGTCAGCTATCGCGAGGGCAAGTCCCAACACCCGTCTCGTTTCCACTGGATCCAGAATCCCATCGTCCCAGAGTCTTGCTGTAGCATAATAGGGATGTCCTTGTGTCTCGTATTGATCACGAATCGGCTTTTTAAAGGATTCCTCCTCCTCGGCAGTCCAGTCAGCATAATTTTCCACAAGTTTATCACGTTTAACCTGAGACAAGACTGAGGCTGCCTGTTCCCCACCCATCACAGATATTCTTGCATTGGGCCACGTCCAGAGCATTCTTGGACTGTAAGCTCTGCCACACATTCCATAATTTCCAGCACCGTGTGAACCACCAATGATGACCGTAAACTTTGGGACATTGACGCATGAAACGGCCATGACCATCTTTGCTCCGTCTTTGGCTATTCCTTTATGTTCATACTCCTTACCAACCATGAACCCACTGATGTTCTGAAGAAAAATTAATGGGATTTTCCGTTGACCACAAAGTTCAACGAAATGTGCTCCCTTTAGAGCTGATTCTGAAAAAAGGATCCCATTGTTTGCAACAATACCCAGTGGAAACCCGTTGATTTTCGCAAAGGCCGTCACCAAGGTGGTTCCATACAGGCTTTTGAATTCCTGAAATTCGGATCCATCAACCATTCTTGCTATCAACTCGCGTACATCATAGCTCTGGCGTGGATCCGCGGGAAGGAGACCATATAAATCTTGTGCCGGATAAAGAGGCTCCTGAATCTCTGAAGAAAAACCATTTGCTTTCTGAATACTTTGATTCGTCACTGACAAAATATTTCGGGTAATTTCTAGTGCATGGGCATCATTCCGAGCAAGATGATCTGCAACGCCGGAAATTCTCGCATGAACTTCACCACCTCCCAATTCTTCAGAACTGACCTCCATTCCTGTTGCTGCCTTAACCAATGGCGGGCCTCCCAAAAAAATGGTCCCTTGGTTTTCAACAATCACGGTTTCATCACACATGGCTGGCACATAGGCTCCACCAGCGGTGCAGGATCCCAGCACCACTGCAATCTGGGAAAGCCCTTCCGATGAGAGCCTCGCCTGATTGTAGAAAATTCGCCCAAAATGATCCCGATCTGGAAAAACCTCATCCTGAAGCGGCAGGAAGGCTCCTCCAGAATCTACCAGGTAGATGCACGGCAGGCGGTTTTCCATCGCAATTTCCTGGGCTCTCAAATGTTTCTTGACCGTCATCGGGTAATAAGTTCCACCCTTGACCGTCGCATCATTGGCCAGAATAACTGCCTCTGTTCCTCCCACCCTTCCCAATCCGCAGATGATCCCAGCGGAGGGAACTTCATTTTCATAGAGTCCAAAAGCTGCCATTTGAGAAAATTCGAGAAATGGCGATCCAGGGTCAAGTAGTTGATTGACCCGTTCACGCGGTAGGAGTTTCCCTCTGGATTGATGAAGAAGCTTTGAGGATTCTTTACCTCCGCTAATAATCCTCTCCAATTCTTTCTTCAACTCATTAGAGAGATTCCTATGATGCAGGGAATTTATTTTAAATTCTTCAGATTCAGTATCGATCCTGGATTTGAAAACCTTCATGAGCAAATATTGCTAGTGTGAAAAGTATGCCCTTCAAATATTCCTAATATGCAAACCTCATTTTTGTTAATGCTAACAGAATATCTTGAACCTTCATCAAATTTTATGCAAAAAAGTTAATTATAATTTCAAACAGAGATTGTATGAGAAAACATGATGAAACCATGAAGGTTATTTATTATTCATGGGAAGAATCGATTCAGGATCTGCATGAATTAGTGCGGCAAATGTCGATTGACCATTTTAGACCCCAGGTGATTGTTGGCATCAGTCGGGGAGGGCTCCCTCCTGCAGTGATGCTCAGTGCCTATTACGATATCCCTTTAAAACCCCTTCAATCCAGTCTAAGGCATTTTCCACAATGGGAAGAATACATGCCTTATCCAACCGATCATGACATTTTGATCGTGGACGATATCTGTGACAGTGGTGCAACCTTCACTCGTATCCGGGAAGATATTCTGAATCAAACCAAAGTCGACGAAGGTCCGAATGTCCGATTCGCCTCTCTCTATTCGAATGCGGATCAAGATTTTACTCCGGATTACTATGTCCGAGAGTTGAATCAGAACCAGCAACAGGTCTGGATTGAATTCCCCTGGAAAGTCTGGTGGAAAACCGGAATGCGTTTGCTTTGACACCAACGTCCCCAATTCCAAAAATCATGTCATAAACTGCTTATGGGAAGCATCAGTTCTCAAGGATTTTACATGCCTGCAGAATGGCATCCTCATCAATGCTGCTGGATGGGATGGCCTTGTCGTATCAAAACATGGGGTGAGAGGATGGACCAGGCCAAGCAGGCCTATGTCGAAGTTGCCCATGCTATCAACCAGTTCGAACCTGTCAAGATGACGTGTCATCCAGAGGATGCCGAGGAGGCACAAATGATGTGCGGTCCTAAAATCGAAATCATATCGTTACCAATAGATGACTCCTGGACTCGTGATAGTGGTCCGACATTTGTCATTGACCGTAAAGGGAGAATCGCAGGAATCGATTGGGAATTCAACCAGTGGGGTGCCGACTATCCCGACTGTGAGGATGATGCTGATTTTGCTAGAGCCCTTTTGAATCACTCAGACATTGAACATTTCAAAGCGACCTTCGTCCTTGAAGGAGGATCGATTCATGTCGATGGTGATGGCACTTTGATCACGACAGAACAGTGCCTGCTCCACCCCAACCGGAATCCGGAACTGGACCAGGAAGAAATTGAACAACTGCTTCGAGAATATTTAAATGTCCATAGCATCCTTTGGCTTGGAGAAGGACTTATGGATGATGAAACCGATGGTCACGTTGATAACCTTGCTTGCTTCATCGAACCCGGGGCGGTCATGGCATTAATCTGCAATGATCCGGAAGATGAAAATTACGAAGTGTTACAAGACAACCTCCTGCGGTTGAAACATGCCAAAGATGCCCGTGAACGAAATCTCGAAATCGTCACTGTAGAACAGCCCAAAGCCCGATGGAAAGAGGATGAACGGTTGGCCCAGTCCTACATTAATTTCTACCTTCCCAATCAGGGAATCGTGATACCAGCATTCAATGATCCTCAACGAGACGAAAGTGCAAGAGCCACTTTTGAAAAAATCTTTCCCTCCCGAAAAATCATCCAGCTTGATGCACAGGAAATCGTGATGGGAGGAGGAGGGATCCACTGCATTACTCAACAACAGCCTAAAGTCGCATCAATGGGATAAAACCCTGTAAAACTTTTCGCCCTTTAAATACATGAGCCGGACCGTCACCCTTGCAATCACCCAAATGACGTGTAGTGCTGAGCCTCTAGAAAATCAAGATCGTGGAGAATATTTGGTCCGGGACGCAGCATCTAAGGGTGCCAAGATCATCCTGATTCAGGAGCTTTTTGAACGTCCTTATTTCTGTAAAGATCAGAATCCCGATTATTTGCAATGGACTCAACCAGCGGATGGGAATCCACTGCTGGAAAGGTTTTCTGCATTGGCAAAGGAATTGGAAGTCATACTTCCACTTAGGGCCTGCTGAAAAAGAGGTTATGCAGACAGAGCCGGTTCAAGTGATTGTGTTGATTTTGGCAGAAGCCCCGAAAACCACCCCAGAAACCCTGCCGATATGCCCACTGGTAGAGATCCCAAAAGGATTTTCCGGTCCTTAAACTTGCTGATGAGAAAAAAGAACAAAAAATAAAAAGGACCCAGGCCCAAAGCCAGGGCTTTTTCGAGATTGATGACCAGGAAAACCAGGGAGACCGTGGTTTTACTGGTTTGTGGGAGTCGGGTAAGGACACGGGCAAGTGAGAAACGCCGTTTGGCTTGTCCGATCTTTCCTTCCACGATATTGCGTTCCCCAAGATCTCGTTTTGCCTGGGCTTGTTGTTCTTTATTGCGGGCTTCATCTCTGGGAGGACGACCCAGTGGTTGTCCACTGAGCCGAATACCGTGTCGTTTGCAGAACTCCCGGTTTTTGCGAGTGCGGTAGATCTGGTCCGCATGAACCGATTCCGGCCAATGCCCCTTACGGCGGCGGTATTCGTGAATTTGATCGATCAGGTCTCCCGACTCGTTGAAGTTTTCAAAACGGCTCGCGTGCACCATGACGAATCCATTTTCCACACTGAGGGAAATTTTGGCTCCAAATTCATAGCTTGCATTGGCCTTGCCTCGAAAAATCGGCCGGATGTGGGGTTGAGCCAAGCTGACGATTCTTGATGGTGGAGATTGACCGGATTCGAACCACTCCATCTGCTGACAAAAAAATTCTCTCAAAATCCACATTCGACGAAGGGATTTGTTTTTCAACGAACCCACTCCCAACTCATCCAGCAGCCTGTCGATATGTCTTATATTGCGCTGTAAACCCATGAGCAAAATCTTGTGCATCGCCCGGATTTTTGACCGGGAAGGTTTGCGGATTTTGATGAATACTCTCCATTTGTGCTGAAGTTTTTCGCGATAAGTTCTGGGTTTGAGGGAACCGGAGGGACGTTGAGCGTGCAGTTCGTCTATCAGGGCTTCACTTTGCAAGCGGGCCCGGTGAAGCAATCGTACATCGACCGGGTAAGCAATGTCGGCTGGAGCACAGGTAGCATCAACCACCAGCTTGCCTGCCGGAGTTGGCTCGCTGTCTTCTTCTGAGGGTATTTCTTTTTCGGCGATATTCCGGCTTTCCTCTTCTCGGGGTTCTTCCTCGGAAACCATTTCCGGCATGCTTTGATCCTGACACCCCGACCCTGTGTTTGGAGGTTCGGGCTGGTCTTCTTGTTGCTGATTTGCCCGGAGTCTCTCCAGTTTTGCAATAACCGTTTCATTCACCTGGTTGACCACCTCCTCTCCCAGGTACTTGCGGAAATTCGTCAGACTCGAATCATCAAACGGACAATCCTTGTGAAAAGTTTCCAGTCCCAGGAAATATTGCAGGTACGGGTTCTCTTCAAAATGCTCAACCAGTTCACTGTCACTGCAATGAAGACGTTCCTTCGCCAACAATGCTCCCAGAGCCAGGCGCAGGCTCTTTGCCGGTGCCCCCAGTGAGGCATGAAATTGCTCGGCATATTGTGCTTCAAGCTCATCCCAGGGGATCAGCTCCGCCATCACGATCCATGGATTGCTTGATTTTAGCTCGCCTTCAAAAGGGAGTAAAAAATTTGGAAAAGATGGCTGTAGTGATGTTTTCTTGTACACTTTATCTCGATTCTAATGCAAGGGTTTGACTTGTGTTTCAAAAAATAGTTTGCACTAAATCACACCATAAATCAACCTATTTAATTGATATTATTATTTATTTTATTTATTCAGCAGACCCTAATTTATTAAA
>Ga0208274_1001471_pt1 | contig 10789 bp, 10 predicted proteins | sample ETNtaG_22_FD_185755 | JGI IMG/M metagenome (GOLD analysis project Ga0208274, IMG submission 185755) | Marine microbial and viral communities from oxygen minimum zone, Eastern Pacific Ocean - ETNP201306SV43 (SPAdes) (version 2) | ecosystem: Environmental > Aquatic > Marine > Oceanic ... | reverse complement strand
ATTTAACTGATTTTTGGAAAGTTTAACAAATGATTTAGAGTCGAGTACATCCTTTAAGCCTTTGGCGTTTTCAATAAGGCGATTTTGATAATGTATTGCGGTAGGTAGTATATGATTTGTTGCAAGATCACCCATTACTCTACCTTCAATCTGTATTTTTTTTGTGTAATTCTCCAATTTAATTGAATACCTTGCTTCAAGTTCAGTCTTCGACATAACATGTTGTCGTTCAAATAGTTTCATGCTCTTTTCAGAAACAAATGCTCTTAATGCTTCGGGAGTAGAGGCATGATTTGATAATCCCCTTTTATTTGCTTCTATTTCCCATTCTGCTGAATATGAATTCCCCTCAAAGCGTATGTCTTTTGAATCCTTGATATATTGTTTTACAACTTCAAAAAGGGCCACTTTCTTTTTTGTGCCACCTTCAATTAGATTATCAACTTCTGACTTGAATTTGGAAAACTGATCTGCGATAATTGAATTTAACACAAACATTGGTTTCGCAGTATTATCGGTAGATCCCACTGCCCTAAACTCAAACTTGTCGCCGGTAAAAGCAAAGGGTGATGTTCTATTTCTATCTGTATTATCAAATAGAATTTCAGGAATTTTAGGTATATCAACAGTAATATCTTTCTCGGCCCTGTTGTTCATTTTACCACGTGATGGCATTTTTTCAATCTCATCCAGAGTTTTTGTAATTTGTTCACCAACAAAAACGGAAATAATTGCAGGAGGGGCTTCATTTGCACCAAGTCGTAGGTCATTACCAGCTGATGCAATACTTGCCCTTACAAGTTCTTCATTATCATGAACTGCTTTTAATATGTTTGCTAATACAGTAATGAACCTAAAATTCTCATCTTGTGTTTTTCCAGGTGACAATAGGTTAATCCCTGTGTCGGTTGCTATCGACCAGTTGTTATGTTTTCCTGATCCATTTACTCCTGCATAAGGTTTTTCGTGTAGTAATACATTAAAATTATGTTTTCTTGCTACTACATCCAGTAAATGCATAAGCAGTTGGTTATGATCAACAGCTATATTTACTTCTTCGTATACAGGAGCACATTCAAATTGATTTGGTGCTACTTCGTTATGTCTTGTTTTGAGAGGAATACCCATTTTATGTGACTCAACTTCAAGGTCTTGCATAAACGCTAGTACTCTATTATGGATTGTTCCAAAATAATGATCAGAAAGTTGTTGGTCCTTTGCAGAAGAATGACCAAATACAGTTTTTCCAGTAAGTACGAGATCTGGACGGGCAGCGAACAGTGCTGAATCTACAAGGAAATATTCTTGTTCCCAACCAAGATTAGCATATACTTTTTCAATATTCTTGTCAAAATATTTACATACTTCAACTGCGGTTGAATCCAGAGCTCTCATCGATTTTAAGAGTGGGGTTTTATAATCAAGCGAATCACCGGTATATGATACAAAAATTGTTGGGATACAAAGAGTATTCTCTACAATAAATGCTGGAGAGGTAGGATCCCATGCAGTATAACCACGAGCCTCGAAGGTACTTCTAATACCTCCGCTTGGAAAACTTGATGCATCAGGTTCTTGCTGAATTAATGAACTTCCACGAAACTCTTCAAGAGCCTTACCATTTTCAATAGGGTTGATAAAAGCATCATGTTTCTCAGCTGTAGATCCCGTTAACGGATGAAACCAGTGTGTATAATGTGTAACACCTTTATTTAATGCCCAGGCTTTCATTGCAGATGCGACTTGATCTGTTATTTTTCTTTCAATACGAACTCCACTTTCAATAGCTTTACTGACTCCGCTATATGCCTCTCTGGTTAAGTATTCTTGCATTACCGACTGATTGAATGTCATCGAACCAAAATAATCTGATGCTTTGTCACTAGGGTAATTAACTTTAATTACTTCTCTGTCAAGTGTTCTTTTAAGTGCCGTAAATCTGAAGTTTGCCATTTCTTTCTTTTAAGTAGTTTTTGTTTTTATCATAAATAATCCAATAAATGTTAGAATACCATTTATTATAAGTAGTTCAAAGCCTATCTGATATCCATTAAAAAACTGCATTGAATAATGGCTTATCACATAGGATAAAATTGGTGCAATAATTGCTATTACAGGAATAAGCTTATCGTTGGTTTTAATTTTTGTGAACAAGCCGAATGAGTATAAACCTAAAAGTGGTCCGTACGTAAAACCTGCAAAAGTAAACAATTGCGCTATAACAGCTTGATTATTAATTAATTTAAAGAGAACGATGACAAAAATAACAATAATTGACATCGAAACATGAACCATATATCGCTTTTTTTTCAAAAGTTTTCCATTGTTTGAATATTTCTTGTCCAACCCTAATATATCAATGCTGAATGATGTTGTTAAGGATGTTAAGGCACTATCAGCGCTTGAATATGCAGCTGATACAAGTCCTATAATGAATACAATTCCAGCTGTTGTTCCAAGATAGTTGAACGCAATGTCAGGAAAAACATGATCGGTTGAAAGAGTAGGAGAAATATTAAAATGACCTGAATATAAGAATAACATTCCACCCAAAAACAAAAATATCAGGTTAACAGGAATAAGCACCAAACTTAATGTAGTCATATTTTTTTGTGCATCTATTACATTGCGACAGCTCAGGTTCTTTTGCATCATATCCTGATCAAGTCCAGTCATTACAATTGTAATAAATATACCACTTAGAAACAGTTTTATAAAATTCTGTTTTGAGTTTATATCTGTTATAACTAAGCGCGAAAGGTCACTTTCCCAAACATTTGAAATAGCTTCAATTATACCAATATCCATGTGTTTTGTAATAATAAATATTGTTGTAATTACTGCGATCAGCATAAATGTGGTTTGCAATGTGTCGGTCCAAATAATTGTTTTAATACCACCTTTTAAAGTATAAAGTTGAATTAATCCCATAAAGATAGTAACCGTCACCCAGAACGGAATGTTAAAGTAATCGAATACAAATACCTGAAGAACTGATACTACCAGGAACATTCTGAAAGATGCACCAATAATTCGTGAAATCAGAAAATATACTGCCCCTGTTTTATATGCGTAATTCCCGAATCGGATGCCGAGGTAAGTATAAATTGAAGTAAGGTTTAATCTGTAATAAAGAGGCAACAACACGGTTGTTATAATGGCATATCCAAATACATAACCCAATACTATAATAAAGTATGAGAAACCTGTATCACCAACCCATCCTGGAATTGAAATAAATGTAACTCCTGATAGTGATGCCCCAATCATACCGTAAGCGACTACAATCCAAGGCGACTTATGATTACCAATGAAAAAACTCTGATTATCGGCCTTGCGTGATGTAAACCAAGATATAGAAAAGATTATAAAGGTGTAAATTATAAAACTACCAAAAATTAATTCCGGGCTCATAACAACTATAACTTTTCAATTATGGTCTTTAGCTCAAACAAGCTTTTTACTTTGAAATCAGCCATACTTGCGGCTTGATTATCAACATAATCAGATCCAGTAAATATTGTTTTCATGCCAGTGTTGTTTCCAAATTCAATATCACAGAGAGAATCTCCAACCATTATGCTTTTTGCCAAATCTATATCTGGAAAATCAAAAATGGCTTTTTGTGCCATGAACGGCGATGGTTTTCTGCAATTATCCAAAGTTTCAGCTCTGTCAGTACAATAATAAATAGCATCAAGGTTACTGCCCACTTTGTTTATAACTTCAATCATATGATTGTGAACTATAGTTAAATCAGCTTCTGTCATTATACCTATTCCAACTCCTTGTTGGTTAGTAATAACTATAATTCTCTTAAATATTGATGAAAAAAATACCAGACTATCTAAAACTCCGGGAAGAAATTCACATTCCTCAGGTGTTGAAACATAGCCTCCTATAATTTGCTTGTTAATTACCCCGTCACGATCTAAAAACAGTGTCCATGTATTATTAATTTGTTTAAGGAAGGCAGGGATCATGTTGGTTCTATTGTTATTTTAGTTAAGCTACTAATTAAATGCGTGATGAGTTAGTACGTAGAATTTTTATCATTTAATCATTGTTTACCTTGGGAACAAAGTATTTTCAATCTCTTCACAAATTACATGTCCGATAAGAATATGCAACTCTTGAATTCGCGCTGTGTTTTTTGAAGGTGCTTTTATACATACGTCCGAAACTTCATCAACTTTTCCCACTGATAAACCTGTCAGCCCGATAGTGATCATACCTCTTTTTTTTGCTTCCTTAATTGCGTTGACAACATTGGTTGAATTGCCTGAGGTGCTGATGCCGATTAGTACGTCACCACTTTTTCCAGCTGCTTTAATCATACGACTATAAACGTCATCATAACCATAATCGTTACCAACAGCAGTAATAAATGATGAATTTACGTGAAGTGCTTCAGCATACAGAGGATCTCGGTCATAGTTAAATCTACCAGATAATTCAGCTGCTATATGCTGGGCATCAGCTGCACTTCCTCCGTTTCCACATAACAGTACTTTCCCATTATTATTAAAAGCTGTAATGCAATGTTTAGTAGCCTTTTTTATTAAATCAATGTTTTTCTCATCATTCACAAAAAGTTGCTTAGTTGCGATTGATTCTTTTATAGAGTTAATTATGTTCATGGTGGCAAATTTATAAAATATAATTTCTATCATTAGATAGACATACATAATTAGCTTACCTAATAATTTCAGCAGCATAATTATCCCAACTCATATCTTGGGAAGTGGCTGCAACGTTATCCCTGTTTATTGGTTCTTCAATAGCTTTATTCATTGCTAGGATCATCGATTTTATATCACGATCCTGAGCCAGATAACCGTTGAAGCCTTCCTTAACCGTTTCCGGGAAATGTCCAACATTAGTAGCTAACATAGGCATATTAAAGTTATAACCTATAGATTCAACACCTGATGGAGTTGCCGTTAAGTAAAACAACATTATATTGTCGCTTACTTGAAAATATTTGGGAACTTCTTCATTTGGCACGAACTCATTATATACATAAACTAAATCTTTAATATTTAGCTTTTCTATTAGCGCTAGTGGGTTATAATCCTTCTCGTTATCTTGATTCTTTAGGAAAATCTTTTTTGCGACACCAAAAGTTGCATTTTTTACTCTTGTAGATAATTTATTAGAATCGAGAGTGTTCCAAAAAGATTCACCAACAATTAACAGCGATACATCATCACGTTGTTTTGCTAAATTGGCAAAAGCTGCTATCACATTATGCAAACCTTTATATTTTCTAATAAATCCAAAGTAGAGAAACACATATTTTTTCAATCCCATTTCCTTTTTTGCCTTGGCTATATCGAAGTCAGGATTAGGTTTAAACATATCATAAACTGGGTGATAAAGTTTTAATACTTTTATACCACTACCAGTAATTTCCTTACCTCTTTCAATAATCTCAAATTGCCTATCAGGAAAAATTTCTTTGAGTTCATCGGCTGTTTTAAAAGCATGTACAATATATGAATCAGCGTTTTTAATTCCAACCTTTGTGAGTTTGTTATCCAGTGCGCTGCCTTCCTTTTGTATCACAAAATGAAGATCGAATAATACTTCAACTTCTTTAAGCTTTTTCAATTTCCGAGCAATATAACCCATTGGTAATCCTTGTATTGCAATAGCCCATTGGAAAATTACTTTTGATGGCTTTAGTCCTGCAATTAGCCTTACAGTTGCTTTCCAGCTGGCCGGATTATTATAATTAGTAATGTAATGGACCTTAATATTTGTTCCTTCAAGTTGATCAACTTTGCTTTTTTTGTCAATAAAATCTCTAGGAATTATTGCAGGATATTGTTGAGTCCAGGAAACAATATGCACTTCTGTATTCTCTAACTTATCAAAAGCCTTCGCCAGTGAAGTATTGTAATTAGCAATTCCACCCTTAAACATCGGACCTGGGCCAAAGCAAACGATGGTGTTTTTGTTCATGAAACTTTATTGTTTAGATAGTTACTTTATAATAAAACTATATTAGAGTAATGGAGTAATGGAGTAATGGAGTGATGGAGTGATGGAGTGATGGAGTAGAGCATAATTTTTTTTTGAAAGTTTAATAAAAGTAAATCTGATATTAATATCTGTCATCCCAACTTTCCTTATTAATTATTTTAGTTTGAATTGACTTAGCAAGTTTTAATAATCCGTTTTCAGTTTTATAATGGAGATCATCAAATAATTCATAATTATCATCCGACAGAATATCTACTGCATGAAAGCTTATCATTGAACTATTAAGCTCTCCACAGGAGCCCAATGCTATATTTAGAAAATTCAAATACTCTTTAGGCGATCTCCGACAATAACCTTCTGAAATATTTCTTTGAATACTGTGAGAAGCGTCGAGTGTATTTATTTTTGATTTATTATGTTCGTAAGGAAATGAACTAAGCAATTTATTAACAAGAACAAATAAATCAACAGAATCTTGCCAAACTCTTAATTGCTTGAACCCTCTGTTTTTATTTTTCTTGTAATCATTCATTCTCCTTGTTAGTCGCATTCCATCACTCCATTAATCCTCCTGAAAATATTTTAATCTTAAGCTTTTCTTTTAGCTGCATCATAAACCCTGCGCATTCCTTCCTCAAGAGAGATTTTCGCTTTCCAACCAAATTTTTTCTCAACAAGAGACATGTCACAGTACCTCGAATGTACACCAACAGGTTTGTCTAACAAAGGTTTGATAGTTGGTTTATAGCCTGCAAATGTGGTAAATACATCTATTAAATCTAAAAAAGATGTTAGATTTCCTGAACCTATATTATAAGCAGAACCATCGCTTACGTTATCCATTAAAATTTGGATGAAGTCGATTATATCATCAATATGAACAAAATCACGACCTTGTTTTCCGGAACCCCAAACTTCAAAAGGATTTTCTTTTTTAGCAGCTCGCAAAGCAATTGCAGGAACAGGGTAGTCAGTTTCCTGATCTTCTCCATATCCAGAAAATGGTCGAATACAAACTATTGAAATACCATAATGTGCTGCGGCAATTTGAGCTAAAAACTCTCCTGTAAGCTTTGTCCATCCGTATGTCATATCAGGCGTGCCAAGATTCTTTTTAAAATCGATATCGCCTTCGCTAAGTGCTATCGCTCCTTCGGTTGTTTGAAGACTTGTAGGATATGCAGCGCTCGAACTTGGATATAATACCCGTTCAGGCTTATGACGTGTTATCCAATAGAAGAATTCAGAGTCGATACTTAAATCAAGGGCAACCATTAAAGGATCACCATCAATTTTTAATCTTCCACCTACAATCGCTGCAAAATGGAAAACATCACTGAACTTTTCAAAACCTATCCCGTACTTCTCCTGAATGTATTGCGGTTTTTGACGCATGTAAAAAAGTAAATCCCTGAAATCACCTTTCCAGAAATACAACCTGTGTTCTTTGCCAATTATTTCCAAATCACCTGACATTGTAGATGTATAATCACCTGAAAGCCACTGTGAAGGATGTCTTCCAATACTTAAGTCATCCACCATAAATATACTATCTGTTGTTGTATTGAGTAGTCTCTTAACAACATTGCGACCCACAAAGCCACACCCTCCTGAAACCAAATGTATTTTCATTTTATAATTTTATTGTAATTGTTTTTCAACAGACAACTCTAGTTTATTTTTGTTGCCTCTTTTTATTAATAATGTAAGAATGATTGAATGCGAAAATGATTAAATATCTCACCAAGTCTCATTTACTCATTCAATATTTAATTTTTCTAATATTTGATAGTTTGTTTTTCCACGAGAAATTCTGGAGATCATCTCAGCCAGAAAACCTGTTAAAAATAATTGTGTACCTATTACCATTGCGAGAAGTCCAAAATAAAATAGTGGACGTTCTGTCATTTTGTAGCCTTCCATGAAAAATTTTGCATATGCCAGATATGAGGCAATTACAAATCCAATAAAGAAAATCAACGAACCCATGGAACCAAAGAAATGCATTGGCCTTTGAGCGAAACGTGATACAAAGTTTATCGACAGTAAATCGAGATAACCCTTCATAAACCTGTCAATTCCAAATTTTGTTGTTCCGTATTTACGTTTTTGATGCACTACAATTTTCTCACCTATTTTTGAGAAACCTGCTGACCTAGCAATAATTGGTATATATCTGTGCATTTCACCATACACATCAATGTTTTTTACAACTTCAAGTTTATAGGCTTTTAATCCACAATTCATATCATGTAATTTTGAACTAAAGAGCCGTCTTGATGTCCAGTTAAATATTTTAGATGGAACATTCTTTCCAAACGTAGAATCATAGCGTTTCTTCTTCCAACCTGAAACAATGTCGAGATTTTCTTCAGTAATCATCTTGAACAATCCGGGTATCTCGTCAGGGCTGTCCTGTAAATCAGAATCCATAGTAATTACGACTTCGCCACAGGCAACTTTAAACCCTTCGTTTAAAGCGGCTGATTTACCGTAATTCTTGCGGAAACGAATACCCTTTATTGAAGTATTCTCCTCTGAGAAATTCTGGATAAACTGCCACGAATTATCAGATGAGCCGTCGTCAATATAGATAATTTCAAACGAAAAATGATTGGATCTCATCACTTTAAGTATCCAATCATTTAACTCAATAAGAGATCCTTCTTCATTATATAAAGGAATAACTACTGATATGTCCATATTAATTAGTTGGTTTCTATTTCAGCTGCTTTTTTCTCTTTCACAAATGCAGAAACTATCAACGAAACAACAATATAAAACGCAGGTGCATATACAAAACCAGATAAAAATTGTTTAGCTGGTTCAAGACCTTCTTTGGCATCATCAACTTGCGCATATGCGTCATCTTCTGATAGTCCCATGTTAATTAACATGTCAGCCATACCTTCAATCTGCAGCAACATCCATTCAGGATCAATTACCTGAAATAATAAGTACGAAAATATCCCGGATACCCATGCTGCAATAATACCAACAATTAGGCCGGTTAAAAACCTGTTGCCATAGTTAAGGCTTTGGTCTATAACAGTTTCTCTTACTTTTTTAATTGATAAAATCATTGCAACTATCACAATACACAAATTTAAAATCCATATGCCTATTGGGACAACCAGACTACTAAACATGTTTATGTCAAGCAGGTAAATAAATGCTGTAATTAAGCAAAAAATAATTCCCGTGATTAGTCCATTCATCAACGAGACCCGAAAAATTGCATTACTTTTATTTATAACTCATAGGTTTTAAAATGTTCAACAAAATTAATAAAATGCGTCAAGTATAATAGAATAATTAAATACTTTTTAAATTTAAAGTGATATATTTCTGTCGATCCTCCTAATTAAAAAAGAAGCAAAAAATGTGAAAACAATTACGTACAAAAAATAATATCCAAAATAAAGTATTGATGAAACGATTGGATTATAAGAGAATTCGATAAAAGATAGCCTATTTTGGATTTGATCATCAGAATACAAGCTGGATTGTTCATTTATAGAAATTCTAGTATTATCAAGTATCGAGTTTATATCAATATTAATAACATATTCTAAAAATAAGAACCTGATCGCGGCTATTATCAAGGCAGCAACAATGCCAATAAATAACATGTTTCTAAATGTACAGCCATACGTAATAATTCCTTGATGCATTTTATCCCGATAAAAAATTACCGATCTGTAAACGCTTATAAAAAACACAAGGAATACTATTATATTTAATATTCTAAACTGTTCAAAATTAATAAAATGAAAAATGGAATCGAGTATGCCAATAAACAAACCTATTGCGGCACCCATTAAGATTAGTAGTGTTAAAGGTTTTTGAAGCATTATTTCCAGAAATCTAAAATTTATGTAAAACTAAATATATTTTTCAAATTATCTATTTGTGTCAATACAATACTTATTTTTGCCACGGGTAAGTCTCATACGACCAGCTCCCACTGAATTCCCCCAGGACTGGAAGGTAGCAAGGGTAGGTGGTTGTAGCGGTGCGATGTGAGTAGCTTACCCTTTTTTTGTGTTATTATTTTCAGTTTATATGACAATCACCAATAACTGGATAACCTGCCAGTAACTCTCATAAAATCTTTTCCTATTTTAGCCGTCCAACAATATTATTGGCGATGCTGTTAAAAATATATCCTGATTCTCCTGCTCCTCGTTATATAAAGAATGTAACGGATATATTTACAAGTGGAGGTTTGGTTATTTTTCCAACTGATACAATTTATGGACTTGGGTGCAGCATTAAACATATCAAAACAGTTAACAGAATTGCCCAAATAAAAGGGATTAAAAAAGATAAGACCAATTTCTCTATGATAATTAATAATATGAGTATGATGGCAGAATTCACCAAGCCAATTGACAATCATATTTTCAGATTAATGAGAAAGAATCTTCCAGGCCCTTTCACTTTTCTACTAAATGCAAGCAGTAATATTCCTAAAATATTTCAAAGCAAAAAGAAAACAATAGGTATTCGTATTCCTGATAATAATATAATTAATTCAATTATTACGGAGCTAGGCCACCCCATAATTACAACTTCAATTCGTGATGAAGATAGTATAGTTGAATACACAGCCGATCCAGAATTAATTTACGAAAAATATAAGAATCTGGTTGATGTTGTTATAGATGGTGGATATGGTGATAATGAAGCATCTACTATAGTTGATTGCACTTCTGGAGAACCAATTATTACACGACAAGGAAAGGGTGAACTTGAAGAATAAAAAGTTTTAAAAAAATTTGGCGGTACTAAAAAAATA
>Ga0208274_1001446_pt1 | contig 10901 bp, 9 predicted proteins | sample ETNtaG_22_FD_185755 | JGI IMG/M metagenome (GOLD analysis project Ga0208274, IMG submission 185755) | Marine microbial and viral communities from oxygen minimum zone, Eastern Pacific Ocean - ETNP201306SV43 (SPAdes) (version 2) | ecosystem: Environmental > Aquatic > Marine > Oceanic ... | reverse complement strand
CCGCTTGAATCAAAAACCAATCCTTCTCCGGAAAAATCTAATTCGGCTACAACATTTTTCCCGGACCATTTTTCAGGAATTGAACCGGTTAAATGGAACCAGGCGCTTTCCCATTTTTGTCCCCAAGGCTCACCTTCTTTGATGGGTTTGTAATCTAAATTAAGTCTTTCAGAAAATGGCGTGGGATCTTTAGACCAAGCAAATTCAGCATCCAATATTTTGGTGTTAGATATGAACTGGGTCTGGATGCGAGCATACCATTTCTCGATACGTGTAAGAATAATCTGTGTTTCTTTTTGATTCATGAATAATTATGAATTGTCCGTTACCCAGCCATCATCACTATGATCTCTTTCATCGGATCTTAGTTTAACCATCATTACTTTCAAATCCCTAAACCCACCCCAGGTAAACCATACAATAGAGATTAATGCCATTCCTATCTGGATAACTAAATAATATTTCCAGAAAGACATCCATGCTTCGTTGCTCACATCATTGGATAAATTATAAATCGTTCCCACAATAAAAACAAGCGTCCAACTAAAAGTCCAAATGTAATTCACAATATAAATAAATTTATCAAATGGAGTGAATTCTTTACCCATCCCAAATATTTTCCACCCACGCTCAGGCTCTTTCTCAACAATTTTCAGTTCATTCTTATTCGCATATTCTCCTCGGTTTAATAATTTATCCATGTTGAAATGAGTGTCTCCAAGTAAGGATATACTTATATAAGATAATGCCGATGCACCCATCCCTATCCCCCAATACATTTGCCCATTTATATTTTTCAAATAAAGAATAATGGTTTTTAATCCTCCCAAGGATGACGAATCAATGAGCCAATCATTTGAAATTTGTTTTATTATAATGCCACTAATAGCGATAATGGCTCCCGTACTTAGGGCAGTCCATGCAGCTGCAGTTGTGCCACGATTCCAATACAATCCACCAATAATGACGGCTCCAGATCCACCTGCAAAAATCGCTCCGGTGATTGCAAAAAAGAGTGCAATTTTTTGGTTTTGTTGAAAAAGCAAGCTGAAAAGAAAAATGAAAATGGCCACACCAAAAATTGAATACCTTAATACCTTAATATGTGTTTCTTTATCAAATGGGTTTTTACGAAATGGCATAATTACATCTTGGATAAAAATACTACCCCAGGAGTGAAGGTAGGTATCGTGGGTGCTGACAAATGCAGCAAACATTACCGAAACAAATGCACCCATAAGTCCCACGGGTAATACATTTGAAAGAACCATCGGACCCCGTAATTGAGATCTTAAGGTGTCCGTTCCAAGTCCATCTAAGGTTGCATTTACTGAAGTAGCCACAGATTGATAATCCGGATGATTCATAAAAACATAAATCACAACAGGAACGAATAAAAAGAAAAGTCCTTGAGGTAATCCGCGGAACCCTGCCAAAACACCGCCCATTTTTGCTTCATGAGCACTTTTCGCCGATGCATTATAGGCTTGGGTTCCTTGCCAACTCATGGTACCATACATGACACCAATTATTCCAATAAGGAAATACCAAAAATTAAAATCTTCTACATGACTCGTTTTAAAGGGGTTGATCCGGGAAGAATTTTCATATCGTATATGAATCTCTTGAATTTTTTCATCTTTTTCAATACTGGATAAAGCAAGAAATGATTCTTCCATCTCGAGTTTTTTTATTTCTTCCTTTGCAAGGTTTTTGGGTGTTTGTTCTAATGCCTCGGAGACTTGGTTCCACCCCACCGAAAAAAACAAAAAAAATACCATCACCACAAAAACAATATTTACAAAAACACCTTGAAAAAAATCCGCAATGATTACAGCAATTTGTCCCCCAGTGTAAACAAAATAAAGCGAAATGCTTAGAAGAATAATCATCAAAAGAGGAAAGGTAGAAATCCCGTAAATATCTTCAGGTAACCCACAAAAATAAATAAAGAATCTTGCACCTACTGCAGGAAAAATTCCAAAATTGATTATACCGGATATAAAAGCAATAATCCCTGTAAAGATTCTGAATCTTCGGCTGTATCTTATTTCAAAAAATTGGGGCAAGGTTAAACAACGCGTTGAACGAAAACGATAAATCACCCACCCTGATACTGTAATAAATAAAATTATAAGGGCTGAACTAAATCCCCACCAGGACAGGGCAAATCCTGATACATATCCCATTTCTAAGTGGTACACAATGGTGATAGCACCAAGTCCCGCAATACCACCGGAAATGGACATCACATATCGACCAGCCGTTCTGCCCGCAGCGAGAAAATCGCTGACACTTTTCATGAGCCCTTTTGTGAATGAAACAGAATAAATCATTCCACCCATCACAACCATTACAATTAACCAATCAATAAATGATAAATTCATTCAACCCATACTTTCCCATCTTTTCGGATGAATATCTTTTGACCACCATTTTCTATATATGCTTCCCATCCTGATGGCGTTAATTGCAATTTCGGTGGCCATGGTACATTTTCTCGAGGTGTATCAACTAATTCCAATTCTTTTAAGGATTCTGTAAATCGATTATAAGATCCAAAGTAATTTCTTTCACGATAATAAATTTGGCGAAGAGCCCATTTTATTTGGTCCAAAACTGGAATATTAAACTCAACAGATTCATCACTATTTTTCCTTTCTGTAAATTGGACTAAGCCCCACATTTCAGGATAATGCATATTGATTAGTCCCTGAGGTGACCAAACCCAATTAAATTCAGGCAAGTCCGTTTTCACATATTGATTGTCTAAAATTTCCACGTCCCATTGAACCCGAGAAAAGTTTACTTTCCACTGCTCACCATCTTTAGGATGGAAATTGGGCGCACATTCTTCCAACGCTTTCCAAGGAATGGCAATCTCTACGCTCCAACTTTTATCTCTATCATTGGAATTGTTTAAGGTCCCATCAACAGCAACTTTTGAAACCAGACCCGGAATGTCCCAAGAGTCCACGGCAACCTTTCTTTGATCACGATAAGGTTTTAATAGGAGTAAATCCCATACTGTTTCAAGTGCATTGATTTCTAATTCATAATAATTGTGTGTATCACCATCGGGATCTAAAAATATTTCAAAATCATTATCTCTAAAAATCACAGCATCCCGAGCTTCCAAAGTTGCCCATATATGGGGCTCTTCCAGGAGAGCTCCAAAATAGAAATAATTGTCATCCCAAAGCATTTTGACTTTGGTTTCAAAAAAGGGAGCAGGTTTTAAATTCCCTTCAATATCTACAAATGAATCTGTCCACGGTGCGGACTCCCATGTGGGCTCGTCTATTTTTCCATCGATCAAAATCAATTCATCTGTTTTGAAACATAAATAAGTTTTGGGGTTGTACTCAATCTTTGGCGTTGGGAATTGTTGAGCAACCAAAATCGAAATAAACAGAATTAGATTAAGTAAAGCACGCATCAATCAGTTCCTGGATGGTGGATATGGCTAGTCCAATATGTGTATCAGCGGAACCATAGTACAATTTTACTTCACTGTCGAGACTGGCATTTCCGTTCTCATCAAATGAATCAACAATAAGACCTGTAGGGAAAACTACATTTGGTACTTGGCCAACCATCTCCCACATTTCTCGAGGTTCCAAAACGTTATATCGCCCACGGGATAGGACTTTCCATGGTTTATCCAGATCCAGTAAAACAACACCAGCCTGATAGATCGGCTGATAATGCATAGCAATACCATGGTAAACCATAAGCCAGCCTTTGTGAGTTTTTATGGGCGGAGGACCCGCGCCAATATTTTCATCCCAATAATGCAACCGACCTTCCATGACTAATTCTTTTGAATCCCATTTTTTCAGATCATCAGACTCCGAATACCAAATCGCATTGCCGGTGGTTACACCACTTTCTACCAGAGATTTATTTGGGCGATCAAAGCTAGCATATTCCCCATTAATCTTTTCAGGAAAAAGTACCCCATTTCTATTGTCTTCTTCTCCTTTAATCCCTAAAAATTCTAAGGAAGAGAAATCTTCGGTTTTAAAAAGTCCTAATAGACATTTCCCCACTACATCCATGGCAGCCATGACAAAATAAATGTTTTCTATTTTCGTAATGCGTGGATCATAAATATGAAAAACGGTTTCTTCCAAATTGTCCATTCCAGAAAATTTTATAGGTTGGTCATCAATTGAAAAATGAACACCATCATCACTGGTGGCTCTCACTATTAAGGTATCTCTCCCTCGATTTTGAACACGAAGTAGAAGTAATATTTTATTACCAAATTGTATGCCGCCGGGATTAAAAACAGATGAAACATCCATCATCTCCGGATGGGATGAAAGAATATCTTTGGGCGATATAATGGGGTTTTTAAAGTACCGTTTAAACATGATATATTATAAGAGCAGGCAATTTAGGAGTAGAATGTGAAAAATAAAAAACCCTATATTTCTAAAAGGTGTGAAGTATTTAAATCATTGAATATTTCAAAATCACTTCTCAATACCTTAAACTTGGATATCATTACTACAGTTACTATTACAAATTAGGGATATCAAATGGATTATATTAAATCTGGGAAAATTGTACTGGAGAAGGAGATTCAATCATTATTGAAATTGAAATCATCTTTAGACAATTCATTCATTCAATCCTGTAAACTGATTAACCAAACTTCTGGAAAAACTATATTTGTCGGCCTTGGAAAATCTGGTCATATAGCTGAAAAATGTGATACTTTTGTTTTCGGTTTTATACACAAAAATACTATTTTATGAAATCCTTATCTGACATAAAAAAAATTGCAAGAGAAACAATTGCTATTGAATTAGCTGCAGTAGCAAAACTTGAAAGCAGTATTAATGATGATTTTGTAAATGCTATCAATTTGATTCTTAGCACAAAAGGACGATTGATAGTTGCTGGAATAGGTAAGAGCGCTAATATTGCTAATAAGATGGTGGCTACTTTTAATTCTACAGGACAGCCAGCTGTTTTCTTACATGCTGCTGATGCAATACATGGCGATTTAGGTAATATTCAAGAAGGAGATGTGGTAATTTGTATTTCGAAAAGTGGAAATACTCCTGAGGTTAAAGCGCTTGTTCCTTTTATTAAAAATATGGGGAATAAAATTATTGCATTAACAGGAAATCCAAAATCTTTTTTAGCAATAAAGTCTGATTTTATATTAGACGTAAGTGTGGAGAAAGAGGCATGCCCAAATAATTTAGCGCCAACATCATCAACTACTGCTCAGTTGGTAATGGGAGATGCTATTGCTGTAAGTTTATTAGCGTGTAAAGATTTTACAGAAGAAGATTTTGCTCGATTTCATCCAGGAGGAATTCTTGGGAAACGACTCAATATAAAGGTTCAGGATCTAATCTCTGACTATACTCCAAAAGTTAATCCCAACGCATCAATAAATGAGGTTATTATTGAAATTTCTCAAAATAGGTTAGGGGTAACAGCTGTTCTTAATGATAAAAAATTAGCTGGAATCATAACAGATGGAGATATAAGAAGAATGCTTGAGGATGAAAAAGACATCTCTTCTTTATGTGCTAAAGATATTATGAGTTGTGACCCGAAAATTACAAAACCAGATGATTTAGCTTATAACGCACTTAAAGAGATGGAGCAAAACAATATTACTCAACTTATTGTAATAAAAAGCGAAAAATATTTAGGAGTTATACATATTCATGATATCATAAAAGAAGGAATTATTAGTCAATAAATGTGGCTATAGCTATATTGTTTTTCTTCAGAGAGGCTTTTTTATTTTTTCACAGCGCACATAATTTTTTTCTAGGTCTTAGGAAAACTGAACCGTTGTTAATGGTCTTGTTTTAGGTTTAATATTCATTCGGAGAAACATGAAATGAGTATAATAGTAACAGGCGGTGCCGGAATGATTGGCAGTAATATTATTGAAGGGTTAAACAAATCTGGGCATCATGATATTATTGTTGTTGATCATTTAAAAAACGGGAAGAAATTCCGGAATATATCTGATTTGGAAATTTCTGATTATTATGACAAAAAAGATTTTATTTCTCTCATCAAAGATGGAAACGATTTTGGTCAGATTGATGCCGTCTACCACGAAGGAGCTTGTTCTAACACTTTAGAGTTAGATGGACAATATATGATGAAGAATAATTATCAATATTCTAAGGTCCTTCTCCACTATTGTTTAGACAGAAAAATTCCATTTTTCTACGCATCATCTGCTGCTGCTTATGGCGACAGTACTGTTTATAAAGAAAACTCGGAAAATGAAAATCCCATCAATATTTATGGCTATTCCAAATATTTATTCGATCAATATGTTCGGCAGCACGAATCATCCTTTGAGAGCCAAGTGGTTGGCTTTCGCTATTTCAATGTGTATGGACCCAAAGAGCAACATAAGGGATCTATGGCCAGTGTGGCTTTTCATTTTAATAACCAAATTATAGCGGGCGAAAATCCGAAACTATTCGAAGGTAGTGGCGGCTTTGACAATGGTGAACAACGTCGGGATTTCATATTTGTAGGTGACGTTGTAAAAGTAAATCTTTGGATGATGGCTCACCCCAATGTATCGGGTATTTTCAATATTGGTACGGGAAATAGTCAATCATTTAATGAAGTTGCCAATTCGGTTATCAATTATCATGGAAAGGGTGAAATTAATTATATACCCTTCCCTGATGAATTAAAAGACAAGTATCAAAGTTTCACAGAAGCTGATCTAACTAAATTGCGCACAACCGGTTTCGATGGCTCCTTTAAAACAGTTCAAGAAGGTATTAAAGAATACATGCAGTGGTTACATCGGAGTTAAGCTCGGTTTATTAAAGTTTAATAATTTTTTCTAAAATAATGGATGTGCTTTGCCCTGATCGAAATGGAATAATATTCACTTCTCCCCCATTTGCAGTAACCGTATCTGCTCCAACGATTTTCTCCGGTGTATAATCGCCTCCTTTTACCAGCACATCTGGAATAAGCGTTTTAACAATTTCTGCCGGTGTTTCTTCATCAAAAACAACCACCAAATCAACCGATGCTAATGCATCTAGAATAGTTGCTCTATCATCCTGACTCTGTATAGGACGGGAGTCTCCTTTCAAACCACGAACGGAACTGTCACTATTCAAAGCCGTTACTAATTTATCACCGCATGCTTTTGCATCGGTTAAATATTCCACATGTCCCCGGTGAAGTATATCAAAACAGCCGTTGGTAAAAACCACTTTTAGCCCAGTTGATTTCCATTTATCAACTTGTTTTTTAGCATCAATCCAATTTCTTGTTATCATTTATACATCCATAACTAATTCAATTCTATTATAAAAATATTTTTGTAAAATACTGCCGTTTCCCTCTCATGACTTTTAGGACATTCACTATTACAACTGGTGTATTATTGTTCATTTTTATCTCTAAATCTGTAACTCGAGTTTTTTGAAATTAGTCTACCAATTCCAAAAGTTGTATTTGTTATAATTACCATTAGAATATAAAACGTGCATATTTCAATCAAAAAATAATTCTCAATTAATTTATGGGAATTGAAATTTTCAAGGCCATCTGAGATGAAAACCCAATTTGAATATTTGTTTCATCGAATTTCTGATAATTTTTTGAAAAAGCTCGCCCAACAGCCGTACCTAATCCTGCACCAAAGATGACATCGCTCAAATAATGTTTATTATCATTCATTCGACTCACAGCAACTAGTGTAGCGAGCCCATATGAAATTAACCCAATATTTTTTCCGTAAAGTTCATTTGCAATTGAAGCCATTGTAAAACTATGAGACGTGTGTCCGCTGGGAAATGAATCACAACAACTTCCGTTGGGTCTTTCACGGCCAAAAGCTCGTTTCATGCCGACGGTAATTAATCCATTGGATACCATAGCAAGAGTTGAATATTGAATTTTTGACATGAATTTTTTATTCGAATCTTTTTTAATTTTAGATGAAGTAATAATGGATGACCAAAGAATCCAATGACCCCAATTGCCACCCATTTCATCCCCAAAGTGAGAAATGGGATCTGAAAGAATCTTATGTGATTGAACATGTTCTTTTACTTCCATATCAATTTGAGTGGCGCACAAAGCAGCTATTGCAGTTCCCCCTAATAGCCACTGGTTTGATTCATCAAAAATAATAGTTTTGCCCGATTGAAGCCAATATGAATGCCAATTATTTGGGGAATCTTTTGCAATAATCATACTAACAGATAATAGAAGGAATATGTTATTTTTCAGAATAATGTTCATTCTTTTACTCAAATGAAATCCCCATGTAAATAGTATCCGAATTTCTCTTTAATTCTATCATCCCATATTTTATATAAAAAGTATAAGCAGGATCATTCTTTATGCCTAATCCAAGGTGTAGCCCTTTCGAACCACGCTCCTTCAAATTATTCATGAAATGATCCATCATTTTTTTGCCCAATCCCTGACCCCTTGCGCGGGTTAAAAGATTAATATGTAAGTGGGATGGATTATCAGGTAAATCCAGAGGGATTTCAGGATGAAAAAGTAAGTGGATGCATTTTTCATCTTTATTCCAAGGTTTTGAAGTTTCAATGGGATCCGTATATTTTTTTTGGAGTTTTGGCAGCCAATCTGATTTGACTTTATTATAAAATGAATTGGTATTTAATGCACCAATGATATAACCACAAACACCCATTTCATCTTCTAATACAAAAGCCGATTCCGGCTCAAGAGTGATATAAGGACCTGCATAAATATGCCCCAAAATCATTGGATCATCATGAAGGTGTTCTGCACCTCTCCCTGAATTACCAGTTTTTAAACATATTTCATAAACCGTATCATGGTCTGAAGTATTATATGGGCGGATTTGATATGACATTTGCTATTACAAATTTTTTGAATTAGTACAATAAAAAGATGTATCTATAATTTTCTTCAATAATACTATCATTAAAATTATAATTCCTGAAGCTAATAAATTTATTATAGAATTCGGACAATGGGGGAATTAAAAAACCCCACATTTCTGCAGGGTTTAGATGGCTCCGGAGGAGGGACTCGAACCCCCGACCTGGTGGTTAACAGCCACTCGCTCTACCAACTGAGCTACTCCGGATCGTTATTTCTTCCGGAAAACTCCGGAATAATAGAATATGGTCTAAAAAAGCTGGCGAATTTAGGATGATAATTTATCTAGTCAAAGATTACAATTCTTTCTCAGCCATCAATTTTCTCTTCTCATCAAAGAGGCCTCTTTCAACATCAAATTGCGTGATATATACAACTCCATCTTCTTTATGAGGTTCTCCATAAACAGAATGGACTGATTTCAATCCACCCAACCATTTTCTTTCGTCAGCGAGATATACAAGATCCCCAACATCTGCGCCCATGGTTTCCATATCCCCAATGGAAAACCTTACTTCACCTTCTTCACAATCTTTTACGATCCATTTGGCTAAGAGAGATTTACCGGGACGATCATTAGGTGCAGAACCTTTAAATAACTCACGAGCTTTATCTAAAGACCAAACTGTTAGACCTTCCATCTTTTCCTTGGATGGCGGTGTTGTTAAAAGACCAACGATAACTCCGGATCCTGCGCAAACCAAAGTATTATACAAAGCACGGATGTATGAATAAGGACGATCAGGATTAAACTCAATTCCATGATCAAAGGGAGAAATAAAGATCTGTGGATATTTACTTCCAACCCACATCAAGATTGCACCACCCAAAAAAGTAGCAATTGCTGCAGGTGTAGAATAACGTTTCCAAAATATGCCTAAAAATATGGCAACAACAAGTGGTGGCGTCATTGTGCTGTGAAAAAATCCATGCGCTTCATATAATGTTGGAAAATTGTTAAAAAATATTGTGCTCAACGCTCCCACGGCAGTTGCCCCGGCAGAAACAATCATAGCTACCTTCAAATAATGTTTATCATCTCTATCTTTTACAATAGGTCGATAAATATCATTAATTACTACAGCTGCGACAGCATTGATCAATGTATCTACAGTAGACATCAATGCAGCTGCGACAGCTGCAATCACGAATGCAAAAACGACTTCACTTCCAGTAATTAAATAAGCAACTTGTGTAAATACATGATCCAATTGCGTGGTAGTATTCCAGGATTCTGGAGTTACAATACTAATAGCCTTCCCAATCCAACCGGCATTGGAAACTACCACTGTCGAAATTGGCAGCAATACCAACACATTGAAAACAGCAGCCTTTCGACCTTCGTTGACGGACTTACAGGCCATAAACCGCATAATGAGTCCTTGATTCATAAACAAGAACCCAACTGACCCTGCGACACCATCTTGCCAGAAAATGCCAACAAAATTAAAATTTGCCGGTTGATTAAAATTTGCTAAAGGTAATTTGAATTCCGGAGAAAGTGCACCCCAAAAAATATCAAAACCGCCCACATAATTGATTCCTAGTATAAAAACCAAAATCCCAGCAAAAATTAAAATAAATCCTTGTGCAAGATCTGTGAATATCACAGCTGTTTGTCCACCAAATGTGATATATATTCCTGATATTATTGCCACAATAAAAATGATAGTATAGAGGTCTATTCCTAAGAGAGGTTCTAACGTTTTTCCCATGGTAAGAAAACCAATTGCGATGTATCCAATCATATAACCCAGAATTGCAATTGTTGCCAAAATTCGAACTCCTGGGTTAAACCGTCTCTCAAAATAATCTGGAATCGACCGAATCTTGGTATAATAAACAATCGGCAACCAGCCAAAAAGAAATAGCGGCATAAAGAACCAATCATTCATATAGGTCATGGTAGATGAAAAACCATGCTCATAGGCTTTTGCAGAATATTTTAAAAAACTATGGCTTCCCACCCCTGTTGCCACAATAGACATCGTAAT
>Ga0208274_1001444_pt1 | contig 10919 bp, 6 predicted proteins | sample ETNtaG_22_FD_185755 | JGI IMG/M metagenome (GOLD analysis project Ga0208274, IMG submission 185755) | Marine microbial and viral communities from oxygen minimum zone, Eastern Pacific Ocean - ETNP201306SV43 (SPAdes) (version 2) | ecosystem: Environmental > Aquatic > Marine > Oceanic ... | reverse complement strand
TACCATTGTTTTATTAGATGCTTTTGCTTTTTCGCCCTCAGGCTGTAAGAAGTCAGTTATATAATCTTCATTGGGTTTAAATTGGTCGAACCGGACACCCACATTGGTGATAAAGTGATTGTATTCGATTTTATCCTGTAGGTAGGCGGAGAAAAAAGTGGATGTATTATTATAATGGTTGTGGGAAGGAGAATCGTTTTCAGGTAGTATAGTGGGCGTGCGATATGTTTGATTGTCATATAGAACGGAAAAATTTCGTTCATCCAGTTGGTCGTTCCGGAAATTAATCCCTGTTTTAACTTCGTGGCGATTGGTGATCTGGCTGGTGAAATCAAACTTGAAGCTAAATGAACTTGATTTACGATAGGAATGCCCCCGATTCGATCCGCCAAAAGAAAAGGTGGATGATGTTGGGGATCCTTTTATCCGGGAGGTAGGCACATATTCAGACTCGTTCAATATCCAATATCGATCCCCATCTTCAAATTCATTATAGAGAACATATTGTCCTGTACCAAATCGGCCTGCATCATTTTCGTGGACAGCGGTACTCAAATCAATGGGCTTGAACTGATACCCGGCATAATCTGTATTGGAAGCTGAAAATATTGCTTCATAAAAACTCCGTTTCCCCAAAGCATGGTTCACTCGAAGAGAAAAGTTATTATTTGCTGATTCAGATGTGGATGTACCATCGGGGTTATATTTATATACATGAGAATACGATTTTGACTTTCCACCCGAATGAAGCAATTGGAGGGAGAATTTTAATCGTGGAGAAACACGGTAGGTGAATTTTCCAAGTAGGTTATTACTTGTCCTCGGGCTCATAGGAACGTATGAGCTGTCTCCATTCATTTCTATATACCAGTCGTCTGAATTTCTAAAATCAGCAGAATCACCAATGGTATGTTCACGGATACCATAATAGTACCCTTCGCTGGATGAAATTCGCCCGCTTACATTAAACGTAAACTTGCCATCTTTAGATATGAAAGGCATGGGACCGTTTACCGTTCCTTCGTACACTTTGTTTGTAAAAATATTGAATGCATCGATATTGGTAAAAATATTAGTATCGGAAGATTGATGATCTCCCGATTGATAGGAAAGGCTACCATGATATTTTTTGCTGCCATCCTTTATCTGGAGATTCACTATACCACTCATGGCATTCCCATATTCTGCATTAAAGGCGCCGCTCACTACTTTCATTTCTTCTAAAGCTTTATTTGAAATGTTAATAGCGAGACCATTAGTGAAAAATGGGTTAGCGACAGAAACGCCATCTACATAATAACCCACTTCGTTAGATCGGCCGCCTCGAATATGGAGTTCACCACCGGCCCCCTGGTTTACGCCGGCCTGTGTGACGAGGACACCTAAGAATGATTCTACCGGCATCACATTTATTTCGTCGGAAGTGGTGACTTTTTGGGATGCAGTCAAATCTTTTTGAACCAAAGGTCTTTCGGCGACGACGGTCACTTCTTCCCCTTCGATGACCGCTTCTTTTAAAATAAAGTTTTGATTTGTCGTCCGGTCAAGGCTAACGCGTATATTTTCCACCCGGTAGGATGTGTATCCTATATAAGAAGCCCGCAGGGTATAATCCCCCGGTGGAATATTCAATATAATGTATTCACCATCTTGATCCGTGGCAGCGCCGTAAGGGGTTCCTTCTAAAAAAACATTCACCCCAGCGAGGGGGCCGCCGGATTTTACATCTGTTACTGTGCCGGAGATCTTCCCTGTATTGGCAAAAATCGCCGAAGTAAAAAGAATGTAAAAGATTAATCTATGCCATGACAAATGAATGGTTATCGTTCCTTTTATGATGATATAATGGCTTCAAAGTGACGGCAAAAATAAAACACTATTTATGTATTTAAAAAAGGAATAAATAATAACTGGAGTTTACTATATAATTTTATGTTTGGGTTAAACAAAATAATGGTCTTATACTTCCTGACTAATTTTATATAATAGAAACCAAGGAGAAAGAAAAATGAGAAAAATCGTTAGTGGAATCGTTTTAATCGCATCAACAGTCCTTTTCGCTCAGGACACATTTGAGCTACATAGTGTTTTTCACGTAGATAAAGGCAATACTGTCACCTGGCCAGTTTCTACTGGACCCCGAGGAGTCTGGAGTGGGTCTGATTTGGATAAGGACGGCAGAATGGAAATATTTGCAACTGATTATAACGGTGGAACTGTTCACGGATTCGAATGGTATTACGGTGATACCCTAGTCCATGTCTGGTCCGGAACATCAAAAAGCACATACAGTACCACACCAAGGTGGGTTCAGACAGGCGATACAGATGGAGACGGACTTGGTGAAGTACTTATTTTTACGGATTATTCCCAAGTTGATTCAGTAGGTCCTCAAGGTCCGGTTGCTGATAGTACAGCAGGTCTTTGGGTTTTCGAATGGGATGGTGTTACTGATAATGGGTTTACAACCACCTGGTCGCGAAATTTGTTGACTGCCTTTTCTGATACATTAAAACATGCCAGACCGGAACATTTTTCTGTTGGCGATATTGATGGGGACGGCCGGGATGAGATTATAATGGCGAGTAATGGATCAACCAACCCTAATTATGGAACTACTTCAACGACCCACGAAGCTTATTCGGAAGATAGATTTATTATTATGGGTGTTCAGGGAGATATTGGTTCTGGGATTACACCGCCCGTATTAAATGAAGAATTTTCAGCTTCACCCAGAGATACGGATAAAGACGGCGTCAGAGAAAATAAATTCGGTGGCGGAAGTCCACAGGGTGTGGTTATTGCAGATACGGATGGAGACGGACTGAAAGAAGCTGTCTGTTTCTCCTGGAATAATCTTTCCTGTTTTATTATCGAAGCTACTGGACCTGATGCTTATACACAGTCTGATACAGGCTATAAATTCGCGGACGTCGACGACTGGACTCTGGCGCCGACTGTAGCCGATGTAAATAGTGACGGAAAAGATGAAGTTTATGTGGGTGCATTTTACAAAGGAATTGTTTATGTAATTGGTGATGCAGACGGTGATGCAACCACATTTACGACTGACGAGTGGGGTGCCATTGATAGTCTAGCTACTACATGGGATGCCACTAGAAATAGGGGAGATAAATACGCTCTAGGAGCCGCTGCCCATAACAATGCGTTTGGCGATCCGGCAGTTTTTGTTGGACATGGGGCAGGTTTTAGAAAGTATGATTTCACGGGCACGGATATATTTTCATCTGCCAGTTACACAACAACTGATTTCACAATCGCTTCAGGCCACATCGATTCCAAGCAAACTGGTGGTGTAAATAAAATGTTTGCGGGCTCAAACCTTGATGGAGATAAATACGGTGAAGTGATCCTGGCTTATCAAGGTGTATCTGACAGCTTATACGCAGGAACTGATACTTCCATGGCTAATCCAAACCGTGTTTTTATCAGAGTATTGGAATGGACAGGTGGCAGCACGGAATTAGCAGTAAAAGGCATTGTTCTCATTACACCTGAGGATTATAAACTGAGTCAAAACTATCCCAACCCATTTAACCCAACAACGACGATTGAATATTCACTACCAATTGCGAGTAAAATTTCAATCTCTATTTTTAATGTAATGGGTCAGGAAGTGGCCAGCATTATTCAAAACCAGGATAAACCTGCGGGTACATACCAGGTGACTTGGAATGGAATGGATAAGAGTGGAAGTCAGGTTGCCAGTGGCACCTATTTCTATTCTATGAGATTTGGTAACTTCACAAAGACCAAACAAATGACGTTTATGAAATAGACGATTCACTTGCGTGATGAAAAAGCCTCGTAGAAATACGGGGCTTTTTTTATGTCCAAAATCACCAAATGGATAGATAAATTCGACACGACCTCATGAATAAAAATTGCAAACTCCTTTTCTTTACATTCATTATCATGTCCGGAATGCATGGGCAATTCCTGGATGCTGTAAGAGAAATTTCTTTTGATGGCCCAGGTCAACGCGTAAAAACATCGGGAGGGTACCAATTAACGGGGAGTGCAATTTCAATTAGTAATGGATTGGAAATTGAAGGGGCCGCCATCCGGTTCGCTGGAGATCAGCAAGCCATGGTTTTGTTTCAGTTTATGGAAGCAGACGGACAATGGTCCGAGAAATATCAAGCCAAGACTTTTGCCGAACCCAATAGCGATCGGTTTATCGCTTCAATTTTAGACACGGGCATTGCATCTGCTCGGGCCATTCGGTACGAAGTTCAATCATTGAAAATGGTTCGTTTTTTAACAGGGGGTGTTTTTGATCGCCGGGATGGTGAGACTAAAATATCAAACAATCCACCCGCAATCAAACCCAATCGGATGGGTGTTGAAAAACCCACAGTAATATCCAGAGAAGAGTGGGGCGCCCGTCCACCTGAATCTGGATATTCTAATCATCCCTATTTTCGAAAATTAACATTACACCATGCAGCTGGTTGGGCTGCCAAATCATTGGATGAAGGGAAAGCCGCTGTTAAGTCCATCCAAGAATTTCACCAGGATGGACGAGGGTGGAGTGATATCGGATACCATTTTTTGGTGGACATGGCGGGCAATATTTATCAAGGCCGTCCAGAAACAGTATTGGGTGCCCATGTAGGCGGTGCAAACACGGGAAATATTGGCGTATGTGCATTGGGATGTTATCATCCACCAGAAACCAGTTGGCCCTGTTATGACGAAATGACCTATGCCACAGAAAAATCCCTGATACATTTATATTCGTGGATTGCAGATACGTATGGTGTTGACCCAAATGTATTGAAGGGACATAGAGATTATTTTGGGACCACATCTTGCCCCGGTGATAATGTATGGCCCATGCTACCTCAAATGCGTGCAGATATTGTATTGTTTATTCAATTTGGACAACAACCCACGCGATATGCCCTATTTCAAAATTATCCCAATCCCTTTAATGCCTCAACAACGCTTCACTATGATGTGCCTGAAATAAGCCACGTACAATTAACCATTTATGATATTTTAGGTAGAGAAGTCATTGTCCTTGTCAATGAAGATCAACATTATGGGTATAAAAAATTGGTATGGGATGGTAGAGGTAAAACAGGGCATCTTGTTGCTCCGGGCATTTATTTTTATCGCGCGGTAATGGGACCACTTACCGAAACAAAAAAGATGGTGTTGCTGAAATAACAATCCCTACTAAGTCAAGAAATTGCACTTTAATAAAAATATTTTTTTGAATCTGTTCTGTTAGGATCCTTATTTTCCAAAATGGTTTATTTGGTAATATTGTTTTATCTTTTAGACCTGTTTTTGTTAATACAATTCCTTGAGGAGGGAAAATGAAAAGAATTTTAATCATCCTTATTATTTGTTTCCCAATAATTTTATGGGCCCAAAAAACCATTATTCATGCAGGTACATTGCTAGATGGAAAATCAAAGAAAGCCGTATCCAATAGATCAATCATTATAGAGGATGGAAAAATTGTTGATGTAAAAAGTGGATACGTCAATGGTGATAATGACGCCAAAGTGATCGATCTGAAAAATGCAACCGTCATGCCGGGATGGATTGACTTGCACGTTCACATGTCTGGACAAATGAATCCAAAAGCCTTTGGTGAGGAATTCTATATGAATATTGAAGATGTGGCTTACCGTGCCATTCCCTACGCAGAAAAAACACTCATGGCCGGATTCACCACCGTTCGGGACTTAGGGGGCGAAGTTATGCTTTCCACCCGTAACGCCATCACGGCAGGTTATATCAAAGGTCCCAGAATTTATGCTGCCGGAAAATCATTGGGTACAACAGGCGGCCACGCGGATCCTACCAGTGGATTAAACAGAAAACTTCAAGGTGACCCGGGTCCTTTAGAAGGGGTAATCAATGGTACTGATGATGCCCGAAAGGGGGTTCGTCAACGATATAAAGATGGGTCGGATTTGGTAAAGATCACAGCCACAGGCGGCGTGTTGAGCGTGGCCAAGAATGGTAAAAATCCACAGTTTACTGAAGATGAAATTCGTGAAATCGTTAAAACAGCTACGGAATATGAAATGTTCGTGGCGGCTCATGCTCACGGGGTAGAAGGGATGCAGCGTGCCATTCGTGCTGGCGTACAATCCATTGAACATGGGACGCTCATGGATAAAGAAACAGCCCGTCTCATGATCAAACATGGCACCTATTATGTGCCAACGATTAGCGCCGGTGAATTCGTTTATGAAAAAGCCAAAAAGCCCGGTTATTTCCCTGAAATCATTCGACCGAAAGCATTAGCTATTGGCCCCGTGATTAAGAAAACAGTGGGAATGGCTTATAAAATGGGCGTCAGAATTGCGTTTGGCACAGACTCTGGTGTCTCACCCCATGGGGACAATGCAGAAGAATTCCGTTTTATGGTAGAAGCAGGTATGAAACCCATTGATGCCATTAATGCTGCTGGGAGCATTGCCGCCGAAGTATTGGGTGCAGATGATATTGGTCAGATCAAAAAAGGAATGCATGCTGATATTGTTGCTGTGCCAGGAAATCCTCTGAAAGATATGTCCCTAATGACACAAGTTAATTTTGTAATGAAGGGTGGTGTGGTTTATAAATAGCCACGATGTAAATATATGAAACTGGTCTAGGGTCGAGATATTACTCGACCCTAGAGGTTACTTCATTAGACTATACGGCGGAAACCGCCCGATAACCGTCCGGAATGGTCCCCGAAACTCTCTTGATCTTGCAGATGGTGTTTTAGTGAACTCAAGGGCCCACACCATTTTGAATTCTTCTAAACTCCCAGGATCCAATCCATATTCCCATTCCAACCATTCCTTACAATAGGTTTCTCCCTGGCACATATCAAATTCATTGGTCAATTTCAATTCGCTATCATTTAGTTCGTAAGTATAAGCAACTTGATAAAGCCATGTGCCTTGTCCAATCCCAGGGCCATCACCAGCGTTAACCCAAATATCATCATAGCGGTAGGTGACCAATAAAGTATCACCATCCAACTCCCATTCAGCTATCGTTGAATCGGTATAGGTGTGTGTCCATCCGGAAGAGTCGTAGGGGTCCTCCCAGGTGTACACTTCAACCCAGCGGCCATCCTCTTCAATATGTATGCTCCATGAGCCGTAATCCCATGATGTGTCATCCCTATGACTAAAAATCTCTGTAGGTGTATTGGCAGGGATATTAATGGTGGCATGGGTTAATGTGCCGCCCAAGGAAAGCGAAACACTGTCATTCACGGTAAATGTTTGATTTGGAATATCCAATTTTTTACCATCAAAAGTGAAATCAATTTCATCATTGACCTCAATATAATTCCCGTCATTAAAGTATACGCCGATGAAATCTGAAGACCACCATCCTATCATGGTGTCTTTGGTGCCCGTACTGTCATTATACCAAACGTTGACCGAATCCTGGTATTGGTGAGAAAAATTATCCATGTATCCTGAAATCATTGGTTTATCAGAATGTTCTTGAAAGTCATTCCAATTATAATTTGTGATAGATACGCCGGCCTCTCCTGAATTTTTATCAAACCACCCATACATAAATTTGATCTCATCTTCTACCACACCTGTGACATTGATAGCACCTTCACCGTCCGCCATGCGATCGATCAGTTCCTGGTTAGAATTGGTCGTAACGACCATGGAATAATTCCAGGCATTTAAACTGTGACCTGCAACATCATCAACGGATTTACCGGCGGTATGGCGGTTCAATGTCTGGGGCATATACCAGGTGCCTATAAGTTCGTCTTCAACGGATGTCTCTTTTTCGCAATAAAGTAGACCGAAGGATAAAGTAAGTGTTCCAAAAAGGATGAGTAGTTTTTTCATGTGAATTCCCCCGTTAGAAAATTTGGTTAAATTTACGGACTTTTATTGATATGATGCTGTGATGGATGCCACATCATTTTTTCATATCCGGTTCCAAGTCTACACCGAGTCCCTCTGCAATTCGGTTGATATAATTAAAATAACCCACCACTTGTGCCGCATCACTAATGGCTCTTTGAGAAAAGCCGGATGCTCCCAATCCTTTTACGTCATTTTCAGACATTTTCCCGGGCGTCATTGTGAGTTTCTCCGCCCATCCGCAGAGGGCCTTATTTTCATCGGACAAATTCGCTTTTCGCCAATCATGTTTAATATGCTCTGCCAATTCTTCATCTTGGACCTCATCCCGGAAGTCGTCCCCATGGGCTTCCGTTCAGTAATGGCAATGATTGACCCGAGAAACAACTGTAGCAATCATTTCTCTCTGCGCGCGTGATAGCTCTGATGGCCCGTACATAATTGTTAAATATAAGCGCATAGAATCCTTTAAGGCGGCTGGGCTGCGACTCATAATTTTCAATATGTTAAAGACACGGCCCGATCGACGAATTCCTTTTTCATATTCTTGCTTTACAATGCCTTCTGCATTGTCGATGTCTATCGTTTTTATGTATGTCATTTATTCCTCTACAAACAGATAATCTTGTTTCATTCGTGCCGTATAGTCAAACCCTTCTTTTTCCCCACTTTTTTTCCCTAATAAATAAACAATAGTTCCAATGAATACGCCAACTAAGGCCCACAGAATTACATCGGCAATAATTTGAAATAAAAAGAAACTCATGGAAATAACAATAACACTACCCAGAATATAAAGGACCCAAACCGGCGGTTTAAATTTTGCTGAATCATATAATGGTTTATTTATTGTGGGAAGAAAAACCAATGCCAAACCCTGCATTATATAAATGATAAATATACCAAATAAGCCAATGCTTAGGAGAAAATATGCTGATTTACTCCAAACAAGGCCAGTGCAAATAATACCGCTAATAATGAGACTTACGTGAGGTGTTCGCCATTTGGGATGTACCGCCGCAAAAAAAGGAGGCAAAAGGCGATCCTCACTAAAAACAAATAATATGCGGGATGGTACTAGAATAGCGCCATTGATGCTTGTCAGGAAAGCACACATGGCACCCATAGCCACAACACTCGATCCCCAAGGTGGCAAATAAACATCAGCGACGTCAGCCATGGCAGATTGTGATTGAGCCAATGTTTCTGCCGGTAAAACGCCAAAAGCAACAAATGACATGAAAAAGAAGATCAATACGGCAGCCATTACGCCCTTCACAAAAATCATTGGAAGCGTCCCAGTCGGGTCTTTGGTTTCCCCTGCCGCTTGCGCTAAGGTTTCGAATCCGGCATAACTGAAGAAAAGCATAGGCATGGCGGATAACAATCCACTGAATCCTTTGGGAAGAATCGGATTGTAAAAGGATAAATCAACGGCAAACAATCCTGGAATTACCAGAACGAGAATACTGAATATTAAAACGAACAATAAAACGGTTTGGATATGGCCATAATGTCTAATGCCGACCAAATTAACACCATAAAAAAATACCATTGTAATAGAAGCCCACATGCGGGGGTCTGAATCGGGGATGAAAAATGTCATATAATCCCCGAGACTGATTGCCATAAATGAAATGGCACCAAAAAATGCAAAAAACTTCATCCACATTGCAATAAAACCGAAATAATAATTTCCGAAAGTTCTGGAAATATGGATATAAGCACCACCCGGACGCATGCCCAATGGTGTGGAAATGAAGACGCTATAAGCCATTGCAGTACATAACACAATTGGGGCAAACAATAAATAAGCCCACGGGACAGCCGATCCTGCTACGGCGCCAGCTTCACCCGTGACACGGAAAATGCCTGCACCGACTAAAATGCCAATAATAGTGGCATAGCCAGATAGTTTACCTAGATCGCGTTTTAATTTGGTCATTTATGAATTAAACCCAAGGATGAATGACTTCATGGCCTGATAACAATTCAACAGGCTCGATTCACTTACCCATTCATCCTTTGCATGAGCCCCATGACCCGCTGGCCCAAAAAGAATGGAGGGGATTCCGGCACCCGTAGCTAATGCTGAATCGGCCCAGTAAGACATTCCATTATAGTCTTGTCCTCCCGCCACTTCTCGCAATTTTTGGATGAGTGGTTCATCATCTACTTCATTGGGCGGGCGTTGGTAAACCTGTTTTCCTATCACTTTATGATTCCCGGGTGCATTTTCAACTGCGGTGATAACCCGTTTCAATTCCCGGTCAATTTTTTCTTGGGATTCATCCGGTAAGGTGCGTCGTTCCCAGTTCAACTTTGCTTCAGCAGCAATAACGCTTTGGGCCGTACCGCCTGATATCATTCCTGGGTGGAGAGTGGCATTTCCCAGGTATGGATGTGCTTTCTCCTTCGCCAGTTCTGCATTGATCGTTTCCAATTCTTTTAGGCCGGATGAGAGAGGGAAGATAGCATTGATCCCTTCTTCTGGCCGGCTTCCATGAGCCGCCAATCCTTTGATTGTTAATTCAAACCAAGTGTAGCCTTTATGACTGATACCGATGGCCTCTTCCGTGGGCTCCATGAAAATTCCAAGGAAGGGTTTTGTGGGAAGGGTGGGAAGAAAATGACTGACCAAATGTTCCATACCAATACTGAGATTTTCTTCGTCCGCCACAAATGTGAATGCCAATGAAATGGGGCAGGGGTTTTCAGAAAAGTAAGTCGCCAATCCCATTTGGATCGCACAGCCCGCCAGCATATCATAAGACCCCCGGCCGTACAGCCGATCCCCATCTTTTCTAATGGTGAAAGGCTTATCCATCCCCTCGATTCCCACTGTATCCAGGTGACCGTTCATGAGCAAAATTCTATTGGGATCATCTCCGATGATAAAAGCGGTGGTGTTGCAGCGGTCATCCTTTACGGTATGGACATTCGATGGTATACCCAATCCCTGGAAATGGCCCTGGACATATTCAGCAATCTCTCGTTCGCCCTGGCCATCGTTGGACAAATCGGGATTTACCGAGTTGA
>Ga0208274_1001434_pt1 | contig 10959 bp, 9 predicted proteins | sample ETNtaG_22_FD_185755 | JGI IMG/M metagenome (GOLD analysis project Ga0208274, IMG submission 185755) | Marine microbial and viral communities from oxygen minimum zone, Eastern Pacific Ocean - ETNP201306SV43 (SPAdes) (version 2) | ecosystem: Environmental > Aquatic > Marine > Oceanic ... | reverse complement strand
GGAGAAACCATGAACATACTGGCCATTGGTGCCCATCCGGACGATATTGAATTTGGATGTGGTGGCACACTTTCTGCCAGATGTCTGGTGGGGTAAGTTATTTGAAGTCTTAATTACTTTTATGTGAATGCTCGGAATAACTAATTCCATGAATTTCTTTGACGGACTGGATGGTCTTGCAACGGGACTTACTATTATATGTTCGTCTTTCTTGGGTATTCTTGCTTTTAAGACAATGCAGCCTTATTTGATGCTCCTTTCAGTTGCGTTAGCTGGTAGCTGTCTCGGGTTTTTACCTTATAATTTTGGATACAGAAAACCTGCCGTTATTTTCCTTGGAGATGCAGGGAGTACTTTCATGGGATTTATGTTAGCCGGTATGGTCCTAATGGGAGGTTGGGGTGGCGAAGACCCTATAAAAGCGTATGCCATGCCCATACTCATAATGGATATATTTATTTTTGATATGGTTTATACGACAGCTTCCAGGATTGCCTCTAAAAGAATAATCAGTTTTAATCAGTGGTTGGAATTTACAGGGAAAGACCACCTTCATCATAGACTTATAGGTTTGGGTTTAAGTGTTAAACAGACAGTTTTCTTCATTTATTTTCTTACTGCATCATTAGGCTTGAGCGCTCTGGTGTTGAAAAATGGAAGTATACTTGATGCCTTATTGATTCTTCTTCAAGCGGTAACCATATATCTCATAATTGTCATATTGATGCTAAGGGGACGATTAAGAAGCAGAAGGAAAGAAGATCAGGTGAAAGAGAAAGAACAAATGTAGAATGTTATTGCTATTTTACATACCTAAAAGTCCTTTTTGGGCATTTAAGATTTCCCAGCCATGAAAGTTCAATTCAAACTGCTTCTTTTCAACATGACAATCCAGGCATTTCTTGTTGCCGGTTTCTGACCATTTCTGTAGCATCATGGCTGTCTTTGCCATCTTCCCCTCATGAGTAAGAATGTTTTCTCCTGCATGGCAATAATTACATTCTATAGCCATCATTTCTGACAGTTCAAACATTCTTGCAGCTACTTCTAATTTGTCTGTAAATTGTTTTTTTCCTGCGTGGCAGTGATCGCATTTCACTCCAATTGCAATTGCAGCCTTCATATCCTCCTTTGCCCGCTCCCCTTTTTCCGTGAAATCAGTTACATCGTCGTTATGGCACGAAGAACACTCTTCTCCTAATGCTGATGCCACCTCTTTACTGCACTGTTGGCTCTTCTCTTCTCTACTGCCCTGCAGGTAAGATTCCTGCAACATTTCAGGTTCCGGAATGTCTGATTGTCCTGCGTTTAATAATAATCCGAATGAGAAAACTATTAGAATGGCGATACCAGAGATACTGATATTTTTCATATTCTTTGTCATTTTGTGATATCCTTATTTAATTTTACTTATAAAATAAAATTAAAAGATTTAAGTCGTACTACTTAGCCCGCTTTCGTTTTGCCTTGTAACCTGCCAGCCGTTCTTTAATCTCTTTGTCAAAACCATTTTCTGTCGGCTTATAGTATTCTTTGCCCTGAAGCTCCTCCGGCAAATAGGATTGTTCTATATGGCCGCCATGATTGTGTGGATATTTATATCCTTTTCCATAGCCGAGATCCTTCATCAGGGGAGTTGGTGCATTTCTGATATGAAGCGGTACTCCCAGTGCGCCTTTTTCTTTGACATCTTCTAATGCACTTAGGTATGCCTTATAAGAAGCGTTGCTCTTTGGTGCAGAGGCAAGATAGGTTACGCCCTGTGAGAGAGGTATCCATCCCTCCGGCATGCCGACAAAATGAAATGCATCTTTTACCGCCACCGCTATCTGGACAGCCGACGGATCGGCATTGCCAATATCCTCAGAGGCAAAGATAACCATACGCCGCGCAATAAAGAGAGGGTCTTCTCCCGCCTCCAGCATACGTGCCAGCCAATACACAGCTGCATCAGGGTCACTGCCCCGCATGGATTTGATAAAGGCGGAAATCACGTTGTAATGTTCATCCCCTCCTTTATCATAAAGAAGCGCCTTTCGCTGCATGGCTTCCTGGGCAATCTTTAAAGTAACTTTCCTCTGCTTTCCCTTATCGGGTTTCATCAGCATTAACGCCGATTCAAGAGTATTTAAAGCTACCCTTGCCTCTCCGTGAGAAAGTTCTACGATAAAATTGAAGGCGTCATCGTCGATCGCTATTTTTAAATTGCCAAGCCCACGTTCCTTATTTGACAAGGTATTGGTAATTATGGTTTTGATGTTATCTGCAGAGAGTTGTTCAAGTACCAGCACCTTACAGCGTGAGAGAAGGGGAGCATTGATTTCAAATGATGGGTTCTCCGTCGTAGCTCCAATCAATGTAATAGTGCCGTCCTCCACGTGATGGAGAAAGGCATCCTGCTGGGACTTATTGAACCTGTGAATCTCGTCGACAAAAAGAATAGTGCTTTTGCCGTAGTATTTAAGCTGCTGTTTGGCCTCTTCGATGACGGCACGAATATCCTTGACGCCTGACAGTACGGCAGAGAAAGAGACAAAGTGAGCGCCAATTGTCCTTGCGACAATTAAGGCTAAAGTGGTTTTCCCTACACCGGGAGGCCCCCAGAAAATCATTGATACTAATTCTTTCCTCTCCATAAATCCCCTGAGGATTTTATCGGGCCCAACGAGGTGTTCCTGCCCGACAAATTCAGCCAGGTTCTGCGGTCTCATCCGATCGGCAAGCGGGGATTTCTTTGCAGCCTTTGCCCTTGCGTCAAATAAATCAGCCATTTTCAGTTACCATTTAAAGTTTTTTCGTTGCGGTGAACCCTAATATGTAAATCTACATCCTGCCAACTGATTAGTCAATCATTTATACTATTACTCTGTAAAGGATTCTTTTTTATCTGTGTGCATCTGCGCAAAGTCCTCGGCGCCTTCTGTCCGGGGAAATCCCTGCCCGACCAAGCCGGTTCGGACGGGGGCTGGGATTCACCTTTGTTTCCTCTAAACATCAAAATCTACGTTGACAACATTTCGTTAAAGAATTAGTATTGGTATGAGTGCATTTCTTTTTAGAAAAACTCCCGGTACATCATTAGTTGATTAATTAATAAAGATCAAAGGAGAGATTATGATAAGTGTTGATAAAGCGTTGCAGATCGTTCTAAAGAATGGAAAAAGACTGTTACCCAAAAAGGTGAAGCTGGAGAATGCAGCCGGGCTTTGTCTGGCGGAGGATATCAAGTCAGATTTGAATATGCCGCCGTTTAACAGGTCTGCAATGGATGGCTACGCGGTGATTGCAAGTGATATAAATCCACCGGTGGATCTTGAAGTCATAGAAAATATACGTGCCGGATACAACCCGAAGAAAAAAGTCGGCAGGGGACAGTCGGCTAAGATCATGACGGGTTCCGTAGTTCCCAAAGGTGCTGATGCGGTTATAAAGGTAGAGGAGACAAAACCGTTAGACAATGACAGAAAGGTGCGTATTCTTAAAGGAACAAAAAAGGGTGCAAATATTGCCAGGAAGGGAGAGGATGTTCGTGTTGGCAACGTGGTCCTTCGCAAGGGAACGAGGATAAGGGCACAGGAGGCCGGCATCCTTGCCGCAGTTGGTGCCGGTAACGTTAAAGCGTATTCAACTCCAAGTATAGGCATTATATCTACGGGTGATGAACTGGTAGAGATTACGCGTAAGCCCAAACCCTGGCAGATACGTAATAGTAACAGTTATTCTCTGGCGGCGCAGGCCAGGCAGATTGTCCCGGATGTTGAGATCCTTGGCAGAGTCAATGATAATGAGAAAGAGATAATGAAATTGATTAAAAGGGGTTTGAGGAAGGATATATTGATATTGTCCGGAGGAGTATCGATGGGGGAGTTTGATCTTGTAGGTGGTGTATTACAGGATATTGGCGTTAAGATATTCTTTGAGAAAGTAGCCCTCAGGCCGGGCAAACCTACGGTGTTTGGCAAAAAGGGTGATAAACTGGTTTTTGCACTTCCCGGTAATCCCGTGTCAACCTTTGTTACCTTTGAACTGTTTGTAAAACCATGTATCAAGAAGATGATGGGGTTCACCTCTTATGGACATCCAATAATGCATGCGGAACTGGAAAGGGAGATTAAGATCAGGAAAAAGCGCCGCGAATATCGGCCTGCATTATTAAGTCAGGCAGGTTCCGGGTGGAAGGTTTCTCTCGTAGACTGGCACGGTTCGGGAGATCTGTTTTCAACCACAAAGGCTAATTGTCTACTTATTGTCAGAGAGTCAGTTGAGAAGCTGAACGCCGGTGATATGGTAGAAGTAATGCTGATAGATGGTTTAAATGTGTTTTAATAACAAGTTAGGTTTCTACCGCGACAAAAACTATCCTTCGACTCCGCTCAGGATGACGCGACACTAAATGCTCAGGATGACATCACACTGAGCGAAGTCGAAGTGTTATCAACATTGAAATTCCTATGCATTAAATTGTTAAGTTCATAAAAAGTTTGAAGTGACTAAAGTTAGGGAAAATTATATTGTATAAAAAACCTTTTTATTTAAACCTCCTCCTCTCTTTTCTTACAATCACTCTTCTCTCATTCTCATTTCCATATCCGGGTATAAGTTACTTAGCCTGGATTGCCCTCGTTCCCTGGTTCATAATAATTTCGGCCGGTTACAGGGTAAGGCTGTTTTCGTATTTAATTGGTTTCCTGTTTTTTGTTTTCAACCTGTCATGGCTCTGGTTTGTTACAGGTATTGGCTGGTTATTGTTAAGTCTTTTCTTAGCTCTTTACTTCTTTGCCTTTGGTATTGTTCTACATTATTTGCGCGGGAGGTTAAGACTGCCATACGTCTTTGTTGCTCCGTTTATCTGGGTGACTTTCGAGTATCTGAGATCATTTCCATATTTCGGTTTCCCATGGTTTTTTGCAGGTCACAGTCAATATTTGAATCTGCCTTTAATACAGATTACGGATATTACGGGCGTTTATGGTATATCGTTTCTGATTGTTGTATTTAATGCGGCTATTGCAGATTTGATAGAACAATTATTGCTTAAACGTAATATCACATCAGTGGCAGATTCAGTTGCTCCTTCTGATAAAAAGAGAAAAACATTCTGGCTCACCATAACTATCCCATCACTTTTGTTGTCTCTGGTTTTAATCTATGGATATTTTGATTTAAGAGGCCATAGGGTCTTGCAGGACGGCCCCAACGTTTGTGTTGTACAGGGAAATATTCCACAGGGTGTCAAGATTGAAGCCGATGATAAACAGAAGGAGAAGATATTGACGAAATACACAAACTTATCATTAGAGGCTGTTGGGGAGGAAGCTGACATGATTGTCTGGCCGGAGACTATGGTGCCCGGCATCCTTAATATTGATCCTGAAATTCTTAACAGGAAGGTTGACAAACTGTCTAAAGAGTCGGTTCGTATATTGACGGATGCAACCTCTGCTAATTTGATATTGGGAGGTACGGCAATTGATGTAAAGGAGTCCTCTGCCTTGTATTTTAATACGGCTTTCTTTTATGACAGGGAAGGAAGATTTGTGGACCGTTATGACAAGATACATCTCGTCCCTTTTGGAGAATTCATTCCATTCGAAGACTGGATCCCCTTCTTTGCCAAGATAGTGCCTTATAGTGTAAGTTTGAGTGGAGGAGACGGGAGAACTATATTTGAACTTGATTCAAAGGAGAACGATAAAAACTATAAGTTTGGAGTAATAATATGTTACGAAGATACAATTGCGCCTTTTGTGAGAAAATTTCGGAAAGATGGAGCTGACTTTCTGTTAAATATTACCAATGATGCCTGGTTTCATGATAGTTCTGAACTGGATCAGCATCTGGCAGTGATGGTTTTCAGGGCTGTTGAGAATCGGATCACTATTACACGTGCTGCTAATAGCGGCATTTCTTCCTTTGTTGCACCGGACGGTGAGATATATGATTACCTGTCTGAATATGGAAGATATAAAGAGGTAGAAGGCATATTGTGTAACAAAATCAGGTTTGAGGATTCGGTAACTTCATGGTACACAAACCATGGTGATGTGTTTGCATTTTCATGTATATTGGTAACCGCTATACTCTGTTTGGTTGCGTTAAGAAGGAGAGTTTTCGCTTGACATTTATATGGGCGAACGTATAATCGCTCACGTAAGCCTATGTAAAATTTTAGCTTATATCCAAATTTCAGAAAGAGTACGACAAAAATATGCATCCTTTAGATTATTTTTTAGGACTGGCTTCTACAGATATGGGCATCGACCTGGGAACGGCGAATACTCTGGTATGTATTCCCGGTGAAGGCATCGTGTTGTTTGAACCATCTGTGGTAGCAGTGAAACCGGGAACAAATAAGGTTTTGCTGAACGGAAAAGCCGTAGGGCAATCTGCGAGGGCTATGCTGGAGAAAGCCCCAAACAGTATTTCCGTTATCAGGCCAATGAAGAATGGAGTTATTGCCGATTTTGATATTACGGAGGCGATGCTTAAGTATTTTATATTAAAGGTGCATAAAAGAAAATGGGGGATACGGCCAAGAGTCGTGGTTGCCATTCCATCCGGAATCACTGCCGTGGAAAAACGTGCTGTTGTGAATTCTGCAGAGAGAGCAGGTGCCAGGGAGGTTTATTTAATATCTGAGCCCAAAGCTGCTGCGATTGGAGCCGGACTTCCCGTTGGAGAACCGGTGGCAAGTATGATAGTTGACATCGGAGGCGGTACCACAGAGGTAGCTGTTATTTCATTAGGAGATATATTTGCGCATGAGAGTTTAAGGGTTGCCGGCGATGCGATGGATGAAGCAATAGTTCAGTTTGTTCGTCGTAATTATAGCCTGGATATTGGTTATAGAACCGCCGAAAGCATTAAGGTCGAGATTGGATCGGCTTTCAAATTAGACGAAGAGATTACAGCGGAAGTTAGAGGCCGTGATGCCATAGCCGGATTACCGAGGGCAATAAAGATTACTTCGGAAGAGATAAGAGAAGCGCTTCTTCCGACAACAGATGCTATTATAGACGCTATAAGGAAGACGTTGGAAAAGTCGTCGCCGGAATTATCTTCTGACTTGTTGACTACAGGCATGGTTCTGATTGGGGGAGGTGTAATGCTGAGGGGTTTAGATAAATTAGCTGCAGAGGAAACGGGGCTTCCTGTAAAGATGGCAGAGGATCCAATTACGGCGGTAGCAAGAGGAACAGGCATACTTCTGGAAGATCTAGATTTATATAAGGATGTTTTGTGGGATAAGGAACTTGAGGCGTAATCGTGACAGATCTACAAAAAGATTTATAATATTTGTTTTTGTCATAGTATCCATTTCTCTTTTTTTCATACCGGAAAGCATAACAAATAACATCAAAGTAACCGTTGCTTCACCCCTTGCACCAGTACAAAAGATAATTTCTCATACATCAAATTTCTTCAAGAATGGGTTTAAGAAGCTGGCCGCATTATCTACCGCAGTTGATGAAAAAAATGATCTGGGGAAAGAGGTCTTCCTCCTTAAGAATAAGATAATCGAGCAGCAAGATATTATAAATGTATCTAAGAAAAAGCTGGAAATTGTATCGGAATATAAAAAGAACATCGATGATAAAGAAGAACCGGTAGTTGCAGATATCATTGGCTTCGACGTTTCGAGCTTTAGAAAAAGTATTATTGTTGATGTTGGAGAGAAACAGGGTGTTTCAGTTGGAGATGTTGTAGTTTTTGGTAATGCGCTTGTAGGCCGAATCTCAGCTACAGGGAATTCATCCGGCAGGGTTATGTTGATTACCGATCCCGCATCGAATGTTCCGTCACGATTTCTCGAGTCAAGAACACGGGGAATAGTCCAGGGAACCGCCGATGGCAAATGCATGATGAAGTATGTGCCCCGGCAGATAAAAGTGGATAAGCCTGAGAAGATTATATCTTCCGGTATGGGTGGGGTATTTCCGAAATCTCTCTATATAGGTAATGTTATTGAGGTTAAACAGAAAAGTGCAAGTCTTTTTAAAGATATTAAGGTTATACCAAGGATTGACATCTCAAAGATTGAAAATGTATTGGTAATCAAGAGGAAAAAAGAAGAAAATACTCCTGAGTAAGCATATCCTTTAAGACATTATTTTAGGAAATATAAAAGGCATTCCCATGCCGTGGATTACAATAATAAGTGTTACTGTATGCATATCCTTAATCCAGACAACCTTATTGCGCCACATAAGTTTTCTGGGCATTCAACCTGACCTCTTTATAATCTTCCTGGTTTTTCACTCATTGAACGCTAACCGCGAGCGATCGTTTCATGCAAGTTGGGTAGTTGGCCTTACTAAAGATATCTTTTCTGAAGGGCCTTTTGGCCTGAATACCGTTTTGTTCATTGTTGCAGGATATATTGTTTCAATAATCAGAGGTAATATTTATGGCAGGCATTTGGCGACACAAATTTCAGTTACATTTATAATTTCAATAATTTATAATTTACTCTACCTTTGCTTGTTGTCAATGTTAATAACCTCGACAGGCCTATTTTCCATGGCGTGGAAATGCCCCCTGATCGCAATCTATAATTCTATAATTGTTCTTCCGGTATTCTGGCTGTTCAGCAGATTCTACTCCTCGTTTGGATTTCCATCTTCAAAAAGAAGGTTTTAGATAATGTATAAGAGCCGTTTTAAGATATTATTTGGAATAATATTAATTTCATTCTTTGTGATTCTCTGCAAACTATTTTACGTTCAGATAATCGAAGGTGGAAAGTTCAGTGGTATGTCTGATAGCAGAAGAATAAGGACTGTCAGTCTCGACACACTGAGAGGAACTATATATGATAGAAACGGTTCGGTTCTGGCTACAGATAAACACTCCTTCGAGCTTATGGTATCTTATACAAAGTTATTTAATGCTTTCCTGTGTATTAAACAAAACATTCTGCCTGAAGTATCCGGGGGTAAGGATAAAAAAATAACTCGTAATCTGTGCAGAAAATGCCATTCTGATAATGCATCGTGGGTAGAGAGAGTGGCTGAATCCCTTGAAGTTCCATATGCAGATCTCTTAAAGAAAACTACAAATATTGTAAAAAGGGTAGAAAAGATTAAACGTGTCGTAGAGATGAAAAGTGAAAGGAAGATACGCATCAAAGAGGAAACTGTATCACATTCATTGTTATCAGACCTGTCATGGGAAAAGGCTGCAAAGTTTCAGGCAGGCATGATGGATCTGCCCGGGATACAGATAGATGGAAAACCTGTAAGATGGTACCCAAATGGTGATTCGTCATCACACATAATAGGCTATGTTGGCAAGTTGAATGAGAAAGAGATACACGACTATAATTTTAAGAAAAGATGGTTTGAAAGCCTGAATGAAAGTGAAGAATCGGCATCAGAATATTTTGTTCAAAAGGCAATTTCCATGGATTCCCTGTTTGGAAAAACCGGAATTGAAAAGACATATAATTCAAGGTTGATGGGTGTGCCGGGAGAGAAATTTGAAGAGATAACCCTTGATACAATGAGAGCCGACAAGCTTATTCTTGAGAGGCCGTCAATACCCGGGAATAATATTGTTTTAACAATAGATGACAGGATACAGGGCATTGCAGAAAAGGCGCTGGGGAAGAGGAAAGGTTCGGTTGTAGTAATGGATCCGTGGAGCGGTGAAGTGATAGCAATGGCGGCATTTCCCAGATATAATCTGAATACCCTGAATGAAGATTATTCCGTCCTTAGTAAAAACCCGCAGAAACCATTCCTCAACAGGCCTATTCAAAGTGCTTTGCCTCCGGGGTCAGTCTTTAAAATCGTTACGGCAATTGCAGCACTGGAAGAGAATAAAATAGATGAAAATACACAGTTTGCGTGTTACGGATCAGTGAAGGTTGGAGAAAGCCGCTTCCGATGTTTTTCAGAGTATGGCCATGGTTTGTTGAATGTTGAAGAGGCCATACAATATTCATGTAATGTCTTTTTCTTTGAAACTGCAAAAGTGTTGGGAGGTTCCTTATTGAAAAAGTGGGCGGATAAATTTGGTCTGGGAAATACCACAAATATTGATCTTGCCTATGAAAAAAAGGGAAATATGCCGGAATCTAAGTCTATGTCCCAGACTGTGAATTTGTCAATTGGTCAGGGAGCGATGCTGGTTACACCGATACAGATTACGAAGATGATAGCTATCATTGCAAACGGCGGGTGGTATATCAATCCGTACATTCTTCAAAGGGTAACAGGCTATAATGGTAATATAATCCTGGACAATGAACACACACCTGTAGAGAGAGTAGACGTGTCGGAGGAAAATATGGATATTATTAAACGATCGTTACGAAAAGTAGTGACCGCCGGTACAGCAAAGAAAACAGGTTTGGGGAAGCTGAGTGTAGCCGGGAAAACAGGGACAACACAGACAGCGCATGACGATATAAACCATGCATGGTTTGTAGGGTATGCGCCTTTTAAAAAGCCAAAGTATTGTTTTACTGTTGTAATAGAGCATACAGCAGGCCATGGTGCTGAAGTGGCGGGTCCGGTAGTTGAAAACCTTTTGACACAGCTTGGTCTTTAGTCACTTTCCATTTCTTTCACCGCGGAGACGCAGAGAACGCAGAGAAAAACCGAAGAACTGTGGTTAAAGACAAAGAAAAAGAAAAAGAAAAAGAAAAAGACAAAAGAGAAATTAACCACGGAAAGACACGGATATGCACTGAGGTTAAAGGCGAAAGACATGAAGATTTACGAATGACTAATGACCACTGACCACTGACTAATGACTTTATTTACTTTAGTCACTTTACACTTTAGTTCACTTTAGGCACTTTTTTTAGGGTAATATCATATGATAGCTAGTTTGCGAAATTTTGATTGGCTGCTGTTTCTGGTAGTTAGTTTATTCCTGGTTATAAGCTTTTTCTTTGTGTGGAGCGCTTCATCAGAGGCTTATGCTTATAAACAATTGATCTGGATAGGCATT
>Ga0208274_1001432_pt1 | contig 10961 bp, 7 predicted proteins | sample ETNtaG_22_FD_185755 | JGI IMG/M metagenome (GOLD analysis project Ga0208274, IMG submission 185755) | Marine microbial and viral communities from oxygen minimum zone, Eastern Pacific Ocean - ETNP201306SV43 (SPAdes) (version 2) | ecosystem: Environmental > Aquatic > Marine > Oceanic ... | reverse complement strand
AGCTAATATAATGAGCTTTGCAGGAGTTGAACGCAAGTTCTTTGAAAAGGGAATCAGAAGAGACAGAAAGCCTGTTCCTATCCATCCAAAGAGGTGGATAGACGTTAATTTTTTTGTATACTCGGTATTTATATTGGGTATAACAAAACCTGGAATTCATTTTTCAGGTTCAGTAAAAGCATAGGATTATAACTTGAGAGTTTGATCCTGGCTCAGGACGAACGCTGGCGGCATGCCTAACACATGCAAGTCGAACGAGAAAGTTCCTTCGGGAGCGATTAAAGTGGCGCACGGGTGAGTAACGCGTAGACAATCTGCCCTTCAGTCTGGGACAACTTTTCGAAAGGAGAGCTAATACCGGATGACAATGTAACACATAAGTGTCACATTTGAAAGCTCCGGCGCTGAAGGAGGGGTCTGCGTCCCATTAGCTAGTTGGTAAGGTAAAGGCTTACCAAGGCGACGATGGGTAGCGGGTTTGAGAGGACGATCCGCCACACTGGAACTGAGACACGGTCCAGACTCCTACGGGAGGCAGCAGTGGGGAATATTGCACAATGGAGGCAACTCTGATGCAGCAATGTCGCGTGAGTGAAGAAGGCCCTTGGGTCGTAAAGCTCTTTTATGGGGGAAGATGATGACGGTACCCCAAGAATAAGCACCGGCTAACTACGTGCCAGCAGCCGCGGTAATACGTAGGGTGCGAGCGTTGTTCGGAATTACTGGGCGTAAAGGGCGCGCAGGCGGAATAGCAAGTCGGAGGTGAAAGCCCGGGGCTCAACCCCGGAGGGTCTTTCGAAACTGCTAATCTAGAGAGGGTCAGGGGCCAGCAGAATTCTTGGTGTAGAGGTGAAATTCGTAGATATCAAGAGGAATACCGGTGGCGAAAGCGGCTGGCTGGGGCCACTCTGACGCTGAGGCGCGAAAGCGTGGGGAGCAAACAGGATTAGATACCCTGGTAGTCCACGCCGTAAACGATGAGCACTGGATGTCCGGAGGGTTCGACCCTTCTGGGTGTCTCAGCTAACGCATTAAGTGCTCCGCCTGGGGAGTACGGTCGCAAGACTAAAACTCAAAGGAATTGACGGGGGCCCGCACAAGCGGTGGAACATGTGGTTTAATTCGATGCAACGCGAAGAACCTTACCTGGTCTTGACATCCTCGGACCGCTTCAGAGATGAAGTTTCCTCTTCGGAGGCCGAGTGACAGGTGCTGCATGGCTGTCGTCAGCTCGTGTCGTGAGATGTTGGGTTAAGTCCCGCAACGAGCGCAACCCCTACCCTTAATTGCCATCAGGTTAAGCTGGGCACTTTAGGGGGACTGCCGGTGACAAGCCGGAGGAAGGTGGGGATGACGTCAAGTCCTCATGGCCTTTATGACCAGGGCTACACACGTGTTACAATGGGAGTTACAGAGGGAAGCTAAACCGCGAGGTCATGCCAATCCCAGAAAAACTTTCTCAGTTCGGATAGCAGTCTGCAACTCGACTGCTTGAAGCTGGAATCGCTAGTAATCGCGGATCAGCACGCCGCGGTGAATACGTTCCCGGGCCTTGTACACACCGCCCGTCACACCATGGGAGCCGACAAGGGCAGAAGTCGCCGAGCTAACCTTCGGGAAGCAGGCGCCCAAGCTGTTGTTGACGACTGGGGTGAAGTCGTAACAAGGTAGCCGTAGGAGAACCTGCGGCTGGATCACCTCCTTTCTAAGGACGCCGGAGATGCTTTATGCTTTATCTCCGTATAGTCAAAGTCGAATCAGTCTCTCTGCTCTTCTCTCCCTTTTCTCCTGTAATACCTAAGTTAGGCTTCTAGAGTAACGAATACTTATATACGTTGCTGTGTAGGTATAACTTCAAGTAGGGCCTGTAGCTCAGCTTGGTTAGAGCGCATCCCTGATAAGGATGAGGCCGGTGGTTCAAGTCCACCCAGGCCCACCAGCTCATTTTGGTTTTGTTTATTTATGATTCAGCGTTGCTTGCCGCCATGGTAAGGAGCCGGAAGTTCAAACTTCAAAGCCGGAATCAAGTACCGGGGGATTAGCTCAGCTGGTAGAGCGCCTGCTTTGCAAGCAGGAGGTCAGCGGTTCGACCCCGCTATCCTCCACCACTAGTTGATAGAACAGGGATAGATTATTATTTAAGGATTTATCAGGCAAAGCTCATGAGTTGATTTTTGCTTTATAAATCTTTTTTTCTTAGACAATAGAATCGGAGGTTTTGGTGACCCAATAACAGATGTGAGGGTCTCCAAGGGTTGACGATCTTGACTGTTAAAGTCAGGTAGTAAGGGCGCAGGGCGGATGCCTTGGCTCTGGGAAGCGATGAAGGACGTGGCTAGCTGCGATAAGCCTCGGGGAAGAGCAAACATCTTTTGATCCGGGGATTTCCGAATGGGGGAACCCGCATGGCTGTTGAGGCCATGCACTGTTGAGTGAATACATAGCTCATCAGGGCGAACTCGGGGAACTGAAACATCTCAGTACCCGAAGGAATAGAAATCAACCGAGATTCTGCTAGTAGCGGCGAGCGAACGCGGAAGAGCCCAAACCATCAGGTGCGCCTGATGGGGTTGTAGGGCCGTCAATAAAGGATAATTGGAGAATTAGCTGAAGTGTCTGGGAAGGCACGGCACAGAGGGTTAGACCCCCGTAAGCGAAAGTTTGAAGATGTCCGAGACGGTACCTGAGTAGGACGGGACACGAGAAATCCCGTTTGAATCTGGGGGGACCACCCTCCAAGGCTAAATATTACCCAGAGACCGATAGTGAACCAGTACCGTGAGGGAAAGGTGAAAAGCACCTCGAATAGAGGAGTGAAATAGATCCTGAAACCCTGTGTCTACAAGCAGTGGAAGCACTACTGATCTTCGGATCATGTGCGACCGCGTGCCTTTTGCATAATGAGCCAACGAGTTGTCTGTCGGTGGCAGGTTAAGTTTTTAACGAAGCCACAGCGAAAGCGAGTCCGAAATGGGCGTTAGTCATCGGCAACAGACCCGAAACCGAGTGATCTACCCCTGTCCAGGTTGAAGCCTGGGTAAGACCAGGTGGAAGACCGAACCGTTGAGCCTTAAAACGTTCTCGGATGAGGTGGGGGTAGGAGTGAAAGGCTAATCAAACTCGGAGATAGCTGGTTCTCCCCGAAATATATTGAGGTATAGCCTCGTGATAGACCGCCGGAGGTAGAGCACTGGATGGACTAGGGCCCTCACCAGGGTACCAAACCCAACCAAACTGCGAATACCGGCGAGTTGTTTCACGGGAGTCAGACAGCGGGAGCTAACTTTCGTTGTCGAGAGGGAAACAACCCAGACCATCAGCTAAGGCCCCCAAGTCATGACTAAGTGGGAAAGGAAGTGGGAGCGCCCAGACAACCAGGAGGTTGGCTTAGAAGCAGCCACCCTTTAAAGAAAGCGTAACAGCTCACTGGTCGAGCGAGCCTGCACCGAAAATATAACGGGGCTCAAGTCATGCGCCGAAGCTATGGGATTTATATTTATATAAATCGGTAGGGGAGCGTTCCCTGTGCGGCGAAGCTGAATCGAGAGGGTCAGTGGAGCGCAGGGAAGTGAGGATGTTGGCATAAGTAACGAAAATGCGAGCGAGAAACTCGCACGCCGAAAGCCCAAGGTTTCCCGGGCCATGTTATTCAGCCCGGGGTTAGTCGGCACCTAAGACGAGGCCGAAAGGCGTAGTCGATGGAAAACCGGTTCATATTCCGGTACTTGCATGTGCGCGTGATGGAGGGACGCAGGAGGATAGCCCGGCCAAGTGATGGATATCTTGGTTCAAGGCCGTAGGCGGAAGTCTCAGGTAAATCCGGGACTTCTATAACGCCGAGAGTCGATGACGAGAGGCTTTGCTTCGCAAAGCGGTCGATTCCACACTGCCAAGAAAAGCTTCTAAGCATAGCACAGGCAAACCGTACCCCAAACCGACACAGGTGGGCGGGTAGAGAATACCAAGGCGCTTGAGGGAAATCATGTTAAGGAACTCTGCAAAATAACTCCGTAACTTCGGAAGAAGGAGTGCCTGCGGTGGTGAAGGGACTTGCTCCCTGAGCTGCTGCGGGCCGCAGTGACCAGGCCCAGCCGACTGTTTAGCAAAAACACAGCACTCTGCTAAATCGCAAGATGATGTATAGGGTGTGACGCCTGCCCGGTGCCGGAAGGTTAATGGGAGGGGTTAGTTCTTCGGAACGAAGCTCCGAACTGAAGCCCCGGTAAACGGCGGCCGTAACTATAACGGTCCTAAGGTAGCGAAATTCCTTGTCGGGTAAGTTCCGACCTGCACGAATGGCGTAACGATCTGGGCGCTGTCTCAATGTGATTCTCAGTGAAATTGAAATGGCGGTGAAGATACCGTCAACCCGCGGCAAGACGGAAAGACCCCGTGCACCTTTACTGCAGCTTGGCAGTGAACTTGGGAAAGATTTGTGTAGGATAGGTGGGAGGCAACGAAGGGGGGGCGCTAGTCCCTCTGGAGCCATCCTTGAAATACCACCCTGATTTTTTCTGTGTTCTAACTTAGTCCCGTTATCCGGGACAAGGACCCTGCCTGGTGGGCAGTTTGACTGGGGCGGTCGCCTCCTAAAGAGTAACGGAGGCGCGCAATGGTTCCCTCAGCCGGTTTGGAAATCCGGCGCAGAGTGCAAAGGCACAAGGGAGCTTGACTGCAAGAGCGACAGCTCAAGCAGGTACGAAAGTAGGTCTTAGTGATCCGGTGGCCCCGTGTGGAAGGGCCATCGCTCAACGGATAAAAGGTACGCCGGGGATAACAGGCTAATCGCGCCCAAGAGTTCATATCGACGGCGCGGTTTGGCACCTCGATGTCGGCTCATCGCATCCTGGGGCTGAAGCAGGTCCCAAGGGTATGGCTGTTCGCCATTTAAAGCGGTACGCGAGCTGGGTTCAGAACGTCGTGAGACAGTTCGGTCCCTATCTGCCGCGGGCGCAGGAGATCTGAGGAGGTCTGCCCTTAGTACGAGAGGACCGGGGTGGACAGACCTCTGGTGATCCGGTTGTTCCGCCAGGAGCATTGCCGGGTAGCTACGTCTGGAACGGATAACCGCTGAAAGCATCTAAGCGGGAAGCCGGCTCCAAGAGCGATCTCCCGGACCATTAGGTCCCCAAAGGCCACAGGAAGATTACCTGTTTGATAGGCCGGAGGTGGAAGCATGGCAACATGTGAAGCTGACCGGTACTAATTGGCCGGGCGACCTGACTTAAAGATAAGATTAAAACCCGAAGAGACCCTCTCATATGTTATTATGATAAAAAATATAAACCAAAACCTCCAAATTTAATACACGAACTCACGCTTGAGTGCCGGTGCTTCTGGCAGGGGAGTTACACCTGTTTCCATCCCGAACACAGAAGTTAAGCCCCCTTGCGCCTATGGTACTGCCGGGTTTCCCGGTGGAAGAGTCGGTCGGTGCCGACGCTCAATCGTGAGGTTGTTAATTAAGATGCAGTCTCTTTTTGCCGAGGTGGTGAAATTGGTAGACGCACCAGACTCAAAATCTGGCGAGAGCAATCTCGTGGGGGTTCGATTCCCCCTCTCGGCACTCTTCAACTACACCCAACTGACTAATAATATTCTATAACACCCTGTTATAATAGTATTATTAGTTAGATTACAATTCCATCCAAATATTCAATTCTTTCGTATTTTACCCTGACACCCGACTTGGGATACACTTTGGGGATACACTTTGTGATAATTTATCTCACAATCAAGGTGTATAATGAAACACAGAACCTACATTATTAGAAGTAAAAAACCCTACCAACAATTCTTATTTCGTTGTATCATTCCACACGACTTGAAATCTTTATTAGGCCAAAATGAGTTTAGAGTATCACTTGGAAACTCTCTCTACTCTCATAGCAAAATCATTTCAACAAATCTTTATAATCTCTGTCAGTTTATTTTTAGGGAAGTAAGAGAAGGTTATATGAAGAACATAACATTAGAAGATGTAAAGAATATCCTACGGATTGAAGTTAGGAAATCTCTAATGCATATCCATCATTATGAGTATGGAACAAATAAGTATGTTGAAAAAAAATTGAATGAGGGTATTTCAAGGAGTATGAAGGAAGAGGAAAGATTACGAGTAAGATTGGAGAAAGATTATAGAGGAACAATTGATTTGATTGAAAATGAGATTGATAAAATCCTTATTACACAAAACCTTGAACCAGATAAGAAGAATGTTGAATATAAGGGATTGGTGAGAAGGTGGATTGACTTGAAGCTCATAAGACAAAACTGGAAAAGGGATTTGTTGAATGGAAGTAGCAAGACAGATGAAGATTTCCAAAAGGAAATTGAAAAAGAATGGAAATTAGATATAGGTAATATTAGTGAAGATAGAATACCACCACCAGTTATTGAAAATCATGCACCAGAACCTATTGAACCTTATATCGCAGACCCCAATTCTACAAAAAGAGTAAATACACCATCACCCTTATTGTCAAAGGTTATACCAGAGTTCCTTGAAAGGATGAAAATAAACCACAGAAGGAATGCAACAATTAGTGCATCAAAAGAGACACTAAACCAAGTTATAGAAATACTTGGTGATAAACAAATTAGTGATTATACAAATGTAGATGGGAGAGATTATAGAAACTCATTATCAAAACTTCCTGCAAACAGGAAAAAATCACCAAAGTATAGGAACATATCCTTGAAGGATATTTTATCTATGGATATTCCTATGAAGGATAAGATTAGCCCCACCACTCAAAAACATATCCTGTCAAGGATTTCTGGTTTGTGGAATTATCTTGTTGATAATTACCCTGAATATGTAAGAGATAATGTGTTTATCACAAAATCACAACAAACATCTTCAATCAAACTAAAAGATAGGAAAGAAAGTTTTACAGAAAAGGATTTGCAAGTAATATTTGACAAAGACAATTACCTCAATTCCATTTTTGGGAACACTCTTACCACTATCCAATTCCCATATTTTTTTATACCGATACTTGGTTGTTTCACAGGAGCTAGGCTTGAAGAATTGTGTATGATGAGAGTGAAAGACATAGTCAAAGTAGATGGTGTTTGGGTTTATCGTATAAGAGAAGAGGGTGAGTATGGAGATGAAGAGACAAGAGTAAAGAACTCTTATAGTGAAAGAGATATTCCACTTCATTCAGTATTAGTTGAAACTCTTGGTTTTGTAAAATATGTAAATCACATAAAGAAAATGAATAAGGAAAGAGTATTTTGGGAACTACCAAAGGTTGGCAACAAATATCAAAAGAATGTTGGAAGGTTTTTCAATACGAAATACTTGAAAAAGGTTGGAATAAAAGATGGAATTAGGAAAGTATCATTTCACTCATTTCGTCATTCAGTAGAAACCCATTTGACAAACCATAATATAAACCCCCGATTTATTGACTATCTACAAGGACACTCGCAGAAAGGTATTGGTGGGAATGTTTATATGAAGGGGATAAAACCAGAAGTCCTAATGAAAGAATGTGTTGATAAAATAGATTGGGGCATTGATTGGGAAAAACTCAAAGTGAATTGGAAGATTATATAAAGGCCATTTGCTTGGGGTGAAAAACCTAAGATGACTACATAATGTTATGTAATTGTTATGTAGTCATCTTAGGAGATTTTTTATGATGAACTAGAAAAAGGTTCGTGTTCGTATGAAGATGAGTGAGTGTTGTGATCTCTGTGATCCTTTGGGGACACAATCATTAGCCGACCCCTCTTGACTTTTGAGAATACGATGGTATAATGAGGTGTGGAGCCGAAAAGTGAGATGAAATAGTATTTGCTCAAGTAAGCACATTCCTTCAAGCAGTCACATTCCTTCAAGCAGTCACATTCCTTCAAGCAAGTACATTCCTTCAAGCAAGTACATTCCTTCAATCAGTCACATTCCTTCAATCAAGCACATTCCTTCAAGCAAGTACATTCCTTCAATCAAGCACATTCCAATAATACATTTCAATAAATCCTCCACATCCTACTCACCCAACCCTTTTTCTAGTTCATCATTTTATTATTAGACCAACATATTTACATTTGAGAAAGTGGTTCTAAATATTGGTGTAAGGCGGAAACGAACAATTCCCGTCGTTCTCTTATACATCATAGGATATCTTATCCTCCTGTACCACCAGGTCTTCACCTGTTAGAACGAAATTATTTATTAGATGTATTGGTATGTAAAACTACATAAATAATAGTAGTTACAGGGTAATAGATTATTATTCGGTTATCAGTAGCCGTGTTACATTCATCTTCTTGAGTTCTTTATTATAGTTATTTGGAACTTGGTACGACCCCCTGTTTTATATACGAATGAAAAAGAATTCTTGAGGACTCCCCCCCTATCGTAGGGAGGATACAATATAATCCCTGATAAGGAAATAATGAAAGAGAAACAGGAAACAACTAATAATAATGAAGTTTATGAGGACATCCCTTTTCAGGAGCATTGGAAACGATACGATGTAGATACTATAAAGAGCATGTTTTGTGACTGGATAGACCATAACATAGAGTACGAGTATCAATCATATCCAGAGTTTTTTATGAAGGAGGAGGAAAAACGACTTTACATCCATATCCAAGAAAAAGGTTATACAGATGAAGACCCTGAAGATGAGGGATACTATTGTATTGTAGAACCATTTGAGGCTAAACGAGTGGAGGATTTATGATCTCATTTACCGATTGGAATAAAAAGAAAGATAAGAATATTGATGATTATGAAATTGTAAAGTCCAGATCAGGACTTCCAATGTTCGTTCTACCACCACCTGATCTAACACCAGATGATGAACCTGTGAAGAAGAAATCAATACCTCAAATGGTGAGTGATTTTATATCAATCCAAAATAACTAACCAAAACCAAAGGAATATAACCAAATATGAAACAAGTTTATACAAGAAACACAGGAAGAAATATGTGTCGTATGTCGTTTATTGACGAACAGAAGATTATTGATAAATTAGAAAAGGTATCTAAACGAAGAAAGGTAAGTCAATCCCAAATAATAAGAGATTTCATCCACACTGGATTACAAGGATGGGATTGCTAGATTATTATTTGCATTTCAGTATTGATGATGTTAGTATTTTCTTATGATAATACCTCTCTCAAAACTCAAATCCCATCCGCAGAACGAAGAAATCTATACAATAAGCAATATAGATGACTTGGAACAAAGTATCTCTAAACTTGGTTTGTTAGAGGGTTTGGTGATTGATGAAGATTACCAAGTGATTAGTGGTAATAGAAGATTTGTTGCAGTCAAAAAACTTGGATGGGAAAGTGTTGAGTGTCAGCAAGTTTCAATCCCCAAAGAAGAAATCCTTACTTATATAATCGCACACAATAAACAGAGAGTAAAAACTTGTAGAGAACGACTGAATGAAGCAAAGGTTCTTATGAAACTTCACTCAATCGGCCAAGGAACAAGAACCGATATTCTAACTTCTGTAAATGCGAACAGAAGTTCCACTACACGAGATGAGGTTGGAAAAATCATAGGAATGTCGGGTGTGCAAATTACGAAGTTGTTACTGATTGAGAGAGAAAACCCTGAACTAATAGATTTGATAGATGAAGGGATTTATTCTATCTCCCAAGCTTATCTACATACCAATAGGAAGATGAAGGAGGATAAGGTTAGGTTGGAAGTTAGAGAAAATATTGTATCAACAGACAACCATGATTATAAGTTTTACAATAAGTCATCAGCTAACATGAATGAGATAGAGGATGGTAAAGTGGATATGATTTTTACTTCTCCACCATATTGGAATAAAAGAAAGTATAACGAATTGGATGGATTAGGTAACGAGAAAGAACCGCAAGAATATGTTTCTAACTTGGTAAATCACTTGAAGGATTGCAAACGAGTGTTGAATAAGAAAGGTAGTTTCTTTCTCAATCTCGGTGATACATTCCAAAAAGGAAACCTCCAAAATATTCCACACCGAGTAGTTATTGGATTACAGGAACAGGGATGGATATTGAGAAATACAATAATCTGGCAAAAGACCAACCCTAAACCATCATCATCAAAATCAAATCTCTGCCCGAGCTACGAGTTCATATTCCATCTGGTGAAGTCAAATGATTACAAATACGACCCTACACTTACACCACTCAAACATACTACAAAACCTTCTCATAGCCCCCGCCATCGTAATCTAAAAGATGATAGTATCAAAATAAATCCCTATATTCCAAGAAGAGAGGGTAAGAACATGGGCGACTTTTGGAACGAGGATATTGTATCAAGTGCTGTTGTAAATCAAAGGAATGATAGTAATGTGGAACACCCAGCACCCTTCCCCGAAAAGATTGTATTGTTACCTCTATTACAAACGACTAATGAGGGTGATTTAGTTTTAGATACATTTATGGGAAGTGGAACTACTGGAAGAGTAGCCCAGAGTAATAACAGAAGGTTTGTTGGGTATGATATAAAGGTTTTTTAGAACAAATCATCTCCGGCTCTAATCAGTTCAAATCTCTGACACAAATAATTCTCATAAGAGATGTTTTAGCACGCACAACATAAGATGCCTCATCATTCCCATTATGTTTGCTATCCTGCCATTGAACTGATATTTGACTATCATTATCATACTCTTCACTACTCCAATAATAGTAACTTTTAGAACTATATGTCGATATATTAGGACTAATGTACGGCAGGTAATAATAGTCATTTGGATCAACTGCCGTACTTGCGACAGTAATAATTGTTTTCAAATTTCCTTGAGCAGGTACTTCCCAATCTGTAAAACCAGCTTGGGACAAAGCAGCACAATTCCCTTTATGGCGACCGGACCATCCCTCCTCTGAAGTCACTTGAACGTCCGTGACACGGGTCGTCGATTAGTTCCAGCGTGACCTCGTCTTCGCCGATGCTCGCCCGGTAGACGCCGATTTGGCCTTCCTCGC
>Ga0208274_1001430_pt1 | contig 10974 bp, 8 predicted proteins | sample ETNtaG_22_FD_185755 | JGI IMG/M metagenome (GOLD analysis project Ga0208274, IMG submission 185755) | Marine microbial and viral communities from oxygen minimum zone, Eastern Pacific Ocean - ETNP201306SV43 (SPAdes) (version 2) | ecosystem: Environmental > Aquatic > Marine > Oceanic ... | reverse complement strand
AACTCGTTTCTTACCTGCCCTGCCAAGTCAGCATGGTAAGCTAAGGTTCCTGCAAAGTAGCACTCAGCCGCCGCTGAACTGATTCCGATCCCTATAGCCAGGTCACTGGCCATACCAACCAACGCCGGTACCGCTTTTGTTCGCTTCGTATCTCCAAAAAACACCCTCACCCGGCCGGACTTCTCCAATTCCTTCAGCTCAGGCAATTGCAGTGTTATTCTCTCGTATAAATATTCTCTTTTAGGCTTAAAAAATAGTATCACATTCGAATTCTGTTTTAATATAAGGATCAGCAATCTATACATATCAAGCTGCATCTTAAAGCTATAAGGAGTATCGTCGCCATAAGCATTATCATGGTAGCAGATGATGAACTTTTCGGGGTATTCAGCCCTTAAATTACGCGCTGCAGTTCGATGATCATTAAAATAATAGTCCAGGACAAAACCTACAGGAAAAACACCCAGATATTTTTGCGTCTTTAAAATATCGTCCGCAAAAAAGCTGCCCCATACAAAGAATATATCCGCATGTTTTGGGTCAGACGGGGGGAAATTTGCGCAGGCGTAATGAACGTTCCAATGAGATGACACATAAAAACCACCAATATTCTCAAGCGCCTGTGATTTAACAAGTGAAGCAGGTCCAATATCAATAGCAAATATAATCCGGATGTTGTTTTTTTTAAAATATTTTTCAGCAAAAAACACTGAATAGTAATACCTCCACATCTGAACCTGCATCCAACTAAATTCATTCCATCTAAAGAGTATTTTAAAAATCATACTTATAGGATGGTAAATATTTACAATGCTTTTCCAGTACAAGATACTGAAAATCTGTAAACAACTCTTTGTTAAACACTGAACAAAATAACTTTTCACACTTTTAGGAAACCCTCCATTAATTCTCTTAACACCGAGTCCCTTAATAATCTTCTTTGATTCGTCATCTAATGAGGAGCGATAGCTTCCAATTACAGAAACAGATCCCGGATCAATCTCACCTGATTTCAGCCAGAAGAAATCATTAATCTGATTCATCCGCACTCTGGATTGAAGGACTTCTCCACCTAATCCAAATCTATTTATCCCTTTAACACCATTTAAGGAATTATTTTCATCCTCATTCATTAATGCGTATACGTATTTTAACCAACCCATAATAATCTTATACACTATCAGAATCTTTTTAAAAGAATCAAAATATAACCTATCCGTCGCAAGACTATTCTTTCTGACAATAATCCGGAAATAATGAGAAACGTAAGACCTGTAAAGCCTTACATTAAAACCAATTTCATTTTTTAATGCCTCAGAAAAAGGCGAGTTCCTAATTAAAATAATCGGATCTGCCGATTTCGATCTCAACTCGGAAACCACCTTCATTTCCAATATGCGCAGGAAATAATAAATTGATTCCGATTTCAAATATTTTCTTACTTTTTCAGTATCAAAATTGCACTTCTTTATTAAACGCCTTGCCTGTTTACTGTTTATCCACCTTTTACTTATTTCACTCAACTTATCATCTACCTGGCACAGAATAAATTCGTATGCATTATCATTGCCAATTTTTTGTTCTGATTGAGAAAAATCATCTACTTGCTGAAATGTTATTGATTTGATACCCTGGACCATCGCAACAAAAGGGCGAAAAAGAAGAGATAAATTAAAATAATATACTTTTATATAATTATTTTTTTTAAGGAGCAGTACCTTTATAAATGCCTCCCAGCACAACACATCTAACCATATTTCAACGTTATTATTTTTCATATAAAACTCCAGTTTCTGTCAGGATCATCTATCTCCCGCTGAAACCAGTTAATACTAACGTTCTCTGCTGTTTTCATATAATTCTAAACCTGATATTTCCAAAGCGGTATTTATCGTACAATTTTGCCTGAATCTTTTATAGTTTGAAGATGCGAAAGAATTTAAAAGAGAAATGTTGTTTAGATATTCATGTAACTCTTCACGCATACTATCATCTCCCTGTTTTGCTCTGGATCCGATGCTTCCACACGCTCCCAGGGATTGAAAGTACTTAATTGTTAACTCTTCGTGTGGTTCTTTAGCAAACGCCAATGAAGGCAATCCCATAGCCGACATTTCAAACAGAGTAACACCACCGGCGCATATTATAAGATCCATTGTATCGAGCTCTTCATGAAGATTTTGTACCATATCCTTTATCACTACTTTATGCCTGCATTTTTCTACTACTTTCTCCAAGTCTAACATATACCTGAAATGAGGTCCGGTAAATACCACTATTTCGTGCTCTCCTGAGGCAAAAGAATCTAAAGCCTCTACAATTGAGATAGTAACCCCATAAGCATCGCTTCCCCCCATGGTAATACCTATGGAGAAAGGATGGCCAGGACGTATTGTTCTTTCCTTCCTTAGTTCAAATATACACGAATTAAGTACTGCGTATTCTGCTCCTTCCAGAAGCCTTGCCCTGGCGGAAGAAGGATCGTAATTCCCCCATGAATGAACGATAGAATTTATTACAAGATCTGCCGCTTCAAGACCTCCCGCTTCATCGTCAAAAGTAACAACTTTGACATTCTTCTCCTTTATGCTTCTTATCCAGGATATTTCAGTATTAAGGATATCATATATCCAGACGTCTGGAAAATCCTTGGCAGTCTTTAGAATATCCTGAATTATTTCCAGTTCGCTGGTACCACTCGGATACACTGTGTAAGAGGCTTCTTTTTCACCAAGTATACGCTCTGCTACTTCATCTTCTCTTATCACAAACAAAGACTCCACACCCATTGAAAACAGCACACCAGAAAGATTGATCATTCTGAAAAGATGTCCCATTCCCCTTCTATGGTTAGCATCCACCCTGATAAGAACAAGTTTTTTATCCACACGATTAATCTGTATTTCTCCACCACTTAATAATATCGAAAGTAGAAAGATCCATTAGATTGCCAAGATCATCTCCTATTTCTTTCACAAACTGAAACTCTTCCAACGTATCCACGGTAAGACTTAATTGAGGACAGCTATTTTCGGCCAGGCATTCAAGATTGAAACAACTGAAAGTGCCCGGATTGTCAAAAAAGTAACTGTTTATATGTTCCCGATGCTCTGGTTCTGTGCCGTTATACCATGCATGCTCCAACGCTCCAAAAGAGAAGGCCTCCACTCCGACTCCTTCCGGGAGTTCTTTCTCATTTACTTCACAAAATCCTGTAACGTAGTGGTAGTTTCCGTACTCGATGGCATCCAGCACTCGTTCGGCTTCCACTGGATCCACCAAAGGATTATCTCCTGTTGCACGAATGACTATATTGCAACTGTACTCTTTTGCCGCCCTATAAAAACGATCCAGCACATCTGCTTCATCCCCACGAAAGCAGGAAACCCCTTCATTTAAGGCCAGTTCTTCAATCGCATCGTCTTTATTCATAGTAGATGTTGCAACTACAAGTCTTGCCCTCTCTACCCTTTTAAGCCTTCTTATTGAATGTGACAACATCGGAATGCCCTGTAATTCCTTTAAGACCTTACCGGGAAGCCTTTTTGATGAGGTTCTTGCCTGAAGTATTATAATAGTATCATTTGTTGCTGATTCAGAAACTGCCATTAAAAAGCGTCAAAAGGAATAATTTCATTTTCTCTGATATTCTTTTTTAAAGTACGACCAACCAATAGATTCAGGTCCCGCACATGAAATCCGGTACCTGGTCGCATTATTTTAATATCTTCTCTTTGTATTATCTCACCCGTTTTCATACTCCTTGCGGAGATGAGACTTTTACGCCCATTACGTCTCCACTTTTTCTCCGGCTCGCTTATACTCTTTACTCCGGATCCTTTTAGTATCGGTATCATCCTGATCTGTTCTATCATTGTTTTAAGCTCTTCCGGTTCAAAAGCCACCTGATAATCCTCCCTGTTACCTTTCTTCCTTCTACTTTAATAACCTGCAGTATGACATGGTTAAAATCAATCTTTAACACACTTCCTGGCAGTAAGATGTTCCAAGGTTCTTCCAGGGTTAAAGGTATATGTGATTTGTCACCAACGGTTTCAGCGTCAACTAACTCAACAATCTCATGAGCATCAACCTTAACGCTGCTATCCCTAATGGTTCCTGTTCGGATCTGAGCCCCTTCTGTATCAATACAAATAGTTTTTTCAGTCCACTCTCTAAGCTGATTGATAATCCCTTCAAGGTCGCCAATACACGTATGCGAAAGATTAACACGTAATATATCCACGCCTGCCAAATCCATCTTATTAATAATTGACTTGTTGTAGGATGAAGGACCTACTGTAACTATTATTTTAACCTCTTTTTGTTTCATGTTGTTAGCCCGCGACAAAGACTGTCGTTTGCGGCAATTATATACCACATCTAATTTTCATATACAACTCGACGCCGATCAGATGAATTTGTATATCGCAAAAAATAAAAACTACTTTTTTTATGCTCCTGATTCATTTTGATTGCATATCTAGCAGTTTCAATGTTACGTGGGCACAAATAAAATGGTTTATGATTTGGCAATAAATAGTCCCAAAGCGGTTTTGTAAATCCATCTTCTATCCAACCTTTCAAATTATAATGAGAATTGAATTCTATTTTATCTTCAAAATTGGTTTTTGGGTTAATTATCAGCTTGATGGTTAAATTTTTTACGTGTTCTGTTGTTTCTTTAAATAAAGCAAGTTGATTACCCTTATATAAATTAAGAGAAGCATTAGCGATCTCATCAAATACTTCATAACTTGAATCATCATAAATAAGCCTTGTGAGAGAAAAGTAAGTTATTCTGTTCTGCCCAATCAGCTCAACACTCTCTTTATTTTCATGGTACTTATCAATTTTACTTTTAATTTCTTCATAAATATCTTCTTCTCTCTCATACAAGAGACCCATATATTGTTTCCTATATTCTATGAATGCATTGTTTATAACTGGATATTTCTTCGTGTTGCTAAACAATTCCGTTATTACATCTGTAAGTTTGATATCAAATGTCAGGAAGTGGCAAAGAAGCTCTTTGGCGTAACCATGATAAACCATTAATTGCACAAAGAATACATATTGTAAAGCTGTCTTCCAGTCTTCGAATGAGAAGTCTTTCGACGAAACGGCAATCTCATCCACCTCTATAGAAAACATATAATCATTATATGTAATGGCATTCTCGCTAAGCATATACATGCCTTTATATTGATATTGCTCCCTCATATCAGACGAAATCTCTGAACCATTTAAGAGCCATAAAACTCCTAAAGCTATAGAATCAAGCCTTAACTCAAAAGTTTTATCTAAAGTCATTTTAAATGATTCTAACGATTCACCAGGAAGTCCAAAAATCAAGTCGGTACATGTCGCAATATTATTTTTCCTGGCAAATTCCAGGTTTCTAATGATTTCCTCCATGGATGTGTGAGGTCGCTTGATATTTTTAAGAACATAGGGTGTCAAAGTCTGCAACGAAATGTTCATTAAATTTAAAGGTTTTAATATTTTTGTGATTTGGCGAGTCAAGTCATTAGTTTTCTTAGCAGTAGGTACTTTAAGAACAACCGGGTATTTATATTCATCGTATGAATGTCTTAAATATTTGGCAACTTCCAGATCACCAGAGACAATACCGAAATTGTCATCAGCGAAACGTAATACCTTATTTTCTGTATGGCATCTTATATAATCAATTTCTTCAGATACTCGTTCAAGAGTGAAACTTCGCAGCTTAGATACCTGTTTCCCTGAAACACAAAAACTACATGTATAGGGACACCCTCTGACATTTTGGACGATTGGCACTAATTGGACGTCTTCTAAAAAATCGTCCAGAAATCCCGTGAGGTAAGGTGAAGGCAGAGAGCTTAAATCCTTAACAATATCAAAAGGCTTGCCCATCACAATATTCCCTCCGTTCAAAGCACTTACACCATCAATGGGTTTAGACTTAATCATATTTATACAATCAGCTTTTTCACGAAAATCAAATAACAATTGAATGATGTTAGCAAAAGGGAATTCTCCATCGCTACTGACCAGCAAATCTATAAAAGGATTCTCTGATAATAATTTTCTATTATCTTCCGGATCAGACATAATACTGGGACCACCAAACACAATCAGACATTCTGGAAATCTTTCTTTAATAAATGCAGCTATTTTCTTTGAAAGATTATAGTTCCAGTCATAACACCCAAGACCCACAATATCTGGCTGTTTTACCTTTACTATTTTGTCATAAAAAAGGTCAAAAGAGCGGAAGGCGGTTATGCTGACATCATCCTTAAACTTATGCTTACAGTAGGAGCCCACATATCCAATACCAACAGGAACTGATTTAATATTACTTTCTACGAAATCATTGGTAATGTCTAGTAAACAAATATTCAGCTGCGATTTATGATTCATATTCTAAACAAAAATCATAATTGAAATCATGAACTTTTATATTGAAGTACTTTCTGAGAATCAAAGCTATATAACCAATTCCAAGTGGATAATAAATACCTTTGATTCCCTGGCGTGCACCAGAATTAGGCGGATTTATCAGTAATAAATTTGGATTACTAGAGATCAATTTATAACATTCTTATCGTACTATTAAACATTCTGATAGCAGTTCGTGTATAACTCTAATTGAACATAATAACAGCATATAATAAGCCTGCCAGGGGAATGACGGATGATATGCTCAAAAGAAACTATTTAGAAGTACATAGGTATTGGATCATGCACTCTTTACAAGTTGGTATACTTTCCCAATCTCCTTTTAATATTGCTCCTCGCAAGTTATTAGCAACATCAGAATTCCAAATCTCAGAGAGAGAATTTACATTAAGGTTTCCAACTCTCGGCCCATATTTTGCCTGGCAGCAGATATAAACATCGCCATTTCCTCTGACAAACAAACGCTCCCACGGTTCACTGCATTTCACATTTTCTGAAGCTCTTGCTTCATGTCCATGTTGTTCACCCGGACCTACCTTCTTCAATTCATGAGGCCTATACTTTTGAACTGTAACATAGTCAGCCTTTTCCTTCCAGAAGTGAACAAAATCCTTTATTTCATGATCATTGACTGAAAGATGCACACAACTAATACGAACAACAGGAAGTTTAGATTTCAGTTTGTCTCTCAATGCGATGAAATTAAGAACATTATTTCTCACTTTTTCATATTTAGAACCACGCCTAATCTTTTCATACGTCTCTGCAGTAACCCCGTCAAATCCAATTCGCAATCTGGTTAATCCATTTTCTATTAATTCCTGACCGATTTCTTCAGTTAATAGAGTAGCATTTGTATTCAACATAATATCAACCATGCCCGCTTTCCTGGCTAAAGAGATCATTTCAGGAAGCCTGGTATCCAGGAGGGGTTCACAATATCCTGCAAATGTCATGGAAGGACATTTATGGGTTGACGCTTCTTCCATCATTTTAACAAACATTTCCCAGGGCATCCTTCCCTCATACTCTATGGACTTATTGTCCTTACTGGAATGAAGACACATGATACATTTAAGATTACACTGAAACATATCTTCAAAGACAAGAAAGAGAGGAAAGTCATACAATTTTTCAAGCCTTCTTGCCTTCTGCCACTTTTTACGATAATCTTTAAATGCATCATCTAGAATTTCTCCAAGGTATTCGTTTACATCACCTCCTATGCTGTAATCTTGTACCTTTGTCTCATCCGTTGTCTTATAGACTTCATTCATAATGTACACCAATATTTACGAGTTTCAGGCAATCCTGCATAGTGTCTTATAAAAACAGAATATGACTAACGATTAATGACCCGTAGCTTTATTTAACTCAAGGCCGGAAAGAAAATTAGTATATGGGTTTGTATTACCAATCACCATTTTACGAAAACATCATATTACGTCTGCCTAAAACCTCTGAATGTCACATTCTTCCTCTGGTAAAGATCTTTGGCTTCTCTTAATGAATTCTTTAATTTATTTTTATAATAATTCTTCAGTAAAATAGTATTCGCCTCTAAAAGACTCTGATGGAATTCGTCATCACTCATATCCGCAAAGTTAACAGCCACTAAATCAGCGTTAATATGTTTATTCTCGTAGAAATCCTCGCAATTCGCTATTAAACCTTTCTCTATCGCATTATAATACAACGGCGATCCGGGGTATGGTGTAACCGGACGTATGGTACGCAGTTGAGCACCATCATCATACTTTAGAAGGAATTCAACTCCTTTCATTAATACTTCTTTATTTTCTCCAATATTGCCGAATATAATATTTAGACCTGGACTTATCCCCGCCGCTAATGTTGCTTCAACGCCTTTGAAGACCTGCTCTGTCGTCAGTCCCTTTTTCATATTCTTTAATACAGTATTATCCATAGACTCTATGCCATAATTAATGAAAGTACACCCTGATCTCTTCATTAATTGCAAAACCTCTTTTTTTGCATAATTCAACCTGCCGTTGCATTTCCATTTAACATTTAATTTGGCCTTAAGAAAACTTTCACACAAACTAATAGTTCTCTTTTCTGATGTCATAAGTAACTCATCTAAAAAATCTATATAATTAATTCGGTAATCTTTCTTTAAAATCTCTATTTCTTCAATAATAGCTTCGTTAGACCTGGGTCTGAAACCAGTATCCATCCTATAACAGAAATTACACTCAAAGGTACATCCTCTCCCTGACATAACAGGCATCAAAAAGTCTGTCTTCTGGGAATGAGGCCCAATTCTAATCAACCTATGGTAATCTACTGGAAACAAATTCCACGCCGGATGAGGAATAGAGTCAACATCTTTAATCAGCGGTCTTCTCTGATTTACCACCACTTTATCTCCTTGTCGATATGCTATCCCCTTCAATTCTCCTAAGGATTTGCTGTTTGCCAGCGCATCCATAAGCTCTTTAATTGTGTCTTCTCCTTCTCCTATAATCGCTATGTCCGCCTCTGTTTTCTGAAGAAAGAACTCCGGCTCCGGAGAGGGACCATGTCCACCCAGTAAGTACGTTGGCCTGTTTTTAGATTTGTTTATCGCTTCTGAAATCGTAAGCAATTTCTTATACTGATAATATCCTGCAATTATGCTTATACCAACAACATCAAACTTATTTTCATTTAAATATTGTGTAAGATGTTCGTCGGGATAGTGATGCATGTCCTGATTATAAATTGTAATGTCATACCCATCTCTCAACAGGACGGATGAAATATAGGCCAATCCCATAGGAAACTGATGTATATACGAATCATTATCATATACGACAAATAATATTCTCATTATTCTTGCCTGATTCCTACAGAATTGGTGGAAAACCTTATGGAATTAGAACGGCATTGAACAGCTACAAGATGACTTCTGAATACATCACTCTTATCTATGTGAATTGTGGTACTAGAGGCTTGCATCATTTTCCACTACATCTCTATCAATTGCATGAAATGCATCTATATCCTGTTTTATCATGCTTCCCTCCAACCATTTCACGTCTTCGGGTTTTAGTCGGGAAGTTGGACGGCATAATAAAAGATCTTCCGTTCTCAGGGTGTCGCCTTTTTTCAGAGATTTTGCTGTGAATACTCCACGACGATATTGTGCGGCATATTTGCGGTCCGGTCTATTGAGACATCCTTGTTTAACCCCTTTCATCTGCTGAAAGAGTTTTATATCGGCTATCAATTTCCTTAGCATTTCAGCGTCTACTGAATGGTAATGGTCTGCGCCTTCTTTAGACATATCCAAAGTAAAATGTGTTTCAATTACTTCTGCCCCAATCATAGCTGCAGCCAAACACGCTTTGGTACTAGGATGATGGTCAGAATAACCAACAGGCACGCCAAACAACTCTTTTAAATACGGAATAACAGCGAGATTAAGATCTTCTGCATTAGCGGGATACAAGGACAAACAATGAAGCAGAGTTACAGGTCCACTTTTCATTTCAAACAAATAATATAATATTCCCGAGATTTCCGACAAGGTCGCCATACCGGTTGATAAGTAAATCGGCTTCTTTGTTTCCGCAATGAAACCCAAAAGATATTTGTTCGTACAATCCATAGAGGCAATTTTGTATGCAGGGACTCCCACCTTCTCTAGAATATCAATTGCCCATGGACTAAAAGGTGTTGAAAGAAATTCTACCCCACAATCATGTGCAACTTTTGCTAACTCCAGATGCTGTTCAAGGCTCATTTCTCCACTCTGTATTGCCTGATAATGCGGTGCCGAAGGCAATGCCAGATCTTTTGCCCTGTAAGTTTGAAATTTTACAGCATTTGCACCTGCCTGGGCAGCAGCCTTTATCATCTCAATAGCCAACTTCAATTCACCTTCATGGTTAAAACCAATTTCTGCTATGACTTTTATCATTTACGAACTAAATCCTGATGGTTTAAACAATTTATAATTTTAAGCAATTTTTGAGATTACAATACCCCACATTATCTGCGAATTGCTGTGAATGAATTGTTTGCAGAAAATATGGTTAAGAAACTAACTATCAAGTAATTCAACCTCTTTTTTTAAATAAGCCAGGTTACTGTCTTCTCTCGAAATTACTCCTTCAAGAATTACCGGATATTGCCTTATAAATTCCTTGGTCTTACTGCTGGGAGTCTTTCCTATAATTGACCAGAGGGCATGATGAGGATCATAGTTTATATAACCCTTGTTAGCATACAGATTCTCTTTTTCCAGACGGGAAGAGTAGCTGAAATGTATCTGTTTGATGCGGTCACGTAAAGCATCGACCGAAACGAAGTCATCAAAGGTAAAATTTTCATGATCCTTGATATGACAGATATCCAAACATAATTTAAATTCAGGGCAATCATTGAAAATCTGTATCAAATCGTCTACACGGTTACCGCATCCGCTTCCGAAACCATTATTTTCGATGTAGATTTCTACGTGAGGCAGAAAAGCATCTAATACTTTTTTGACTTTTATTGGTTCATGTTGAAAATGGT